>Ga0155891_103_pt1 | contig 13136 bp, 17 predicted proteins | sample RifCSPlowO2_01_FD_107545 | JGI IMG/M metagenome (GOLD analysis project Ga0155891, IMG submission 107545) | Candidatus Komeilibacteria bacterium RIFCSPLOWO2_01_FULL_52_15 | reverse complement strand
TATAACGGTTTTCGCTGGTTGCTGTCAAAATCCCGCCAGTGGATCAAAATTCTGCTTGCTTCGGTCGTCTGGGTGGGCTTGTTAAGTTCGCTGACGCTGTTTCTGATCATTAATTTGTATTTTGATCCGAGCATTTATTCGTACGGATACTATTACTACACCGACGCAGAGCGGCACGCCGCGGAATTTTTACGCGAAAACACGGCGCAGAATGCAAACGTGCTCGTGTCCGACGCAAAGACCGCTTTTTCCATCAGCGCGCAGGTGCCGCGCGCGGTATTTCGCGGGCACGATCACCAGACGCCGAATGCGCTGCTGAGACAGCAGCAACTTGACTGGTTTTTGGCCGATCAAAATACGGTCTCGGCTTTTTCCCGCAAGCAGAAATTCTTGCAGGAGCAGGACATTTCGATCATCATCATTAACTCATCACGGCTTTTTGAAAGTCCGCGATGGATTCCGAATGCGCCGTTCTTACAAGAGGTCTATCGGTCGGGAGAGCTTACGGTGTATCGGGTTGTAGCGTCATAGGATTTCCAATCGGTTTTGCATCCGATAATTCCTTGAGATTTTTGAGTTGGCCGATCGTCAGCGCTCCTCGGGTCCACTGATAGAGCCGAACGGATATGTTTCCTTCCGACGGGTCTAAAAACAGCGGCATGCCGAATTTTTTTCCCGATGTGAGGTCGGCCTGGGACAGGAGTGCGTAGCCAATCGGTACGGTAAATGTTCGGTTGCCCTGTGCGACGCGGAGAGAGTACTCGTTATTTGAATTTGCGTTCGGTAGGATCCCCTTCACGACGACCTGCCCGCCATTCGGATATATCCGGGTCAATTGAAGCAGCGGCCCTGCTTCAAGCGAAGGATCGTCGAGTGCGACGATCCGACTTTCCGGTTCCCCGCGTTCCCATACGGTCACCGAGCCGGAGGCAAAAATCAGTTTAAAATCGGCAAGAAGCGCATGCAGCCGCTGCGGGATGTCGGTTTTTTCATCTGCATAGCGTGCATGCTCATGAACATTGAGGATCAATTTATGAATATCCTGCCAGTCGATGGCCAGATACCGCGTATCGGGAGGAAGTGCATACTCACTCAAGGCAAATTGATTTTTCCCCAACGCGGCATACTGTATCGCATACAGATGCGAACGGGACGAGAGCGGTGTTAACAGTTCGAATGTTGCGGCAACCGCGGCATCGTCCGGAATCGCGGCAACCGCCGCTCGCTTTGCCGCAACCTGATTATCCGCGAACGCGGCGACCGTTGCAGGAACCAGAACGCCGTACGTTGCAGAGGCATACGCGCTCGCGAACAGGGCCAAGACGATGACGCTGGGCAGCGTGCGAAGCGGCCGGGGGAGGGCCCGGGGCAGCTTTCCCGCCTGCAAGCGGTTCAGTCGTTCAATAAAGACAAGAGCCAGTCCCGAAACAATAAGCCCGCCATGATGCGTCATCAGTTCCAGGGAATTGCCGCCATAGTCGGCAAGCCACAACTGTGCGAGGGGTGCTGCGAGCAGTAAATAATAGCGGCTCGGCAGGAACACCAAAAAAAAGAAAGGAAAGGTTATGCCCAGGATAAACTCGAGGTTCGAAAAAGTAAATTGATGGGCAAGTACTGCGATCGGATGCGTCAGAAAAGCGAGAAAAACATGGAACGTATCGGAACCCCCGAGCCACCCGTAATAGATCAGGAATTTATAGCTTCCCAGGGGAGAAACGGCTGCAATAGTCGTGAATGCGATAGAAGCCCACAGAACGGCAAGACCTGCCGGAAATAATTTCCAGAACCAGGAGCGTTTATCAATGAATGCAAAAATTGAAAGAAAGAATATGACAAACAGGACGTCCTCGCGGGCGCTTAATGCCAGCAAAAGAAAAACCGCAAAAAAAATTGGTTTCCGTGAGAGGTATGCCCAGATCGCGCATAAGAGGAATACTATCGCAAACGGTATCATAGAAAACTCGAATGCATTCATGTTCTGAATGGTCGGATTCAAAAGCCAGAGGAGCGACGGTACGAGAGCAAGCCATGCCCCCTGTTTCGGTAACAGCAGCCGCGCGATTGCATAGAGCACAAAAGCCGTTGCAGCGATCGCAATAGTTTGCAGGATAAGAAGCATCGGCGGAGCAGGCATGAGCGCATAGAGCGGCGCAAGCAGGAGGATCAAGGGGCTGAAATGATCGGTCAGATACGACGGCGGATGAATTGTCGCCGCGAACAGATCACCGTGGAGCGTATTGAAAAAAACCTGATTAAAAATCGCCAGGTCCAAATTGTCGTAGTAGAAACGAGAAAATTTCCAGAGCACGAGCGCAGAAAAAATCAGCACATACAGAGAGGCGGCCACGATGAGAACCGTACGAGGTTTGAGTATGTTATTGCGAGAGTATTTCATGAGCTACTGTATTGTAGCAGATGGGTCTTTATGTGAGATATTGACAAATTAATGATAACGCAGTATAATAAGATATTCAAAATCTCGTCCTTCGACAAGTTAAGAGCCATAAACCTCAACGTCACTTTTCCTAAGCCCATTTGGGGCAGGAGGATGCCATGCGTGCAGTTCGCGGTTTTCTCGTTCTGGCCATGATGGCCACTCTGTTCGGCACCGGTTGTGCCTACCATAGGACCATCCTACGGCAGCACGTCAACACGCCGCCGCCTCTGGTTGTGCCCATCCCGCCCATGGACCCCATCGAGGCCGACATGATGGAAGGCCCCCAAAACACTCCGAATCTGGCACCTACGCCGGGTATCCAGGGCCAGCAGCCCGCTCTGGCGCAGCCAGAAACCGTCAAACCGATCACCCCGATCTACCGGACTGCCGGCACCGAAGTGCTGTATCAGGGTCAGTACTATCAGACCTCGGAGATGTGGACCGTCGGGAAGATTTACAACCACTCGCCGTATGCTATCAGTGTACACATGCCCCCCGAGTTCGAGGTTTTTACGGACCGCTCGCATCCGCATTTCTACCGCGAGGTCGCTCCGTTCCGGAATGACCCCTCCAAGTGGGTGCATATGGATGTGCTGACGTTGAAGCCGGGCAGCTCCGAGAACTGGTGGATCAAGATCCCGACAGGCCGCTGGCGGCTGTCCTACGACTACTCGGTCGGCGCCAACGACCAACGCGGTGTGTTCACCATCACCTCGGACCTCAACCTCGTTGACCACACGTGTAACGGGGTCGTCCTTGACTGGTACCAGGAGGTCGGTGCCCACTTCTGCGACAGCGCAGCAAACTACACGCAGTAGCGCTCGCCGTCGGTTTGAATGGCTCTCACAGAAACAAAGGCCCCCGCGCTCTACGCACGGGGGCCTCATTTATTTTGAATTTGTTTAGCCCGTTGCGGTTGCCAGCCAATTCGTTATCGCATAGGCAAGAGAGTAGGCGATGAAGACGATCGTCAACCCGATCGCCGCATTGGAAAGACGCTTTTTTGCGGAATCGATTTTTTTCTCGTTGCCGCCCGAGAACATCCACTCGGCTCCGCCCCAGATGATGAGAACGATAAAAAACGTTCCCAAAAGTCCGAGAAGAATTTGGACCAGACGTCCAATTGATTCTTTGATCGGCGTCGGTTGACTTTTACCGTACACCTGTGTGCCGACCTCTCCTAAGCTTTCCAGCGGGTCAACCTGCGAGTATGCCGCGAACGGTGCGGCCCATAATACCAGAAAACCGTAGTTGATAATTTTTTTCATACTTATGCTCCGCCCTGCGTCGGTAAGCTTTGCGTTTGCTGGTTGGTAAGATTTTGAATGATAAAATACGTTACCGAGTAGCCGGTCATAACAATAACGAGCCCGATAACGGAAGCGGTCAAAACTTTTTTTGCCAAACTTATATGCTGCTCGTTGCCGCCGGATGTCATCCAACGTGTGCCGCCGTAAACGATGAGAATCAAGAAAATAACGCCGATAATTCCCAGAACGTTTCTCACCATGACCGCAACCACATATGTAATGGGCTGATTGATGACCCCTGTGCCGGATGCCGCGCTGTTCAAACTATCCATAGGGCTCTGGGCGAAGAGTGGTGCTGCGGCTAGCAACAAAAAAAGGGCTAATCCGGAAATGACGAGCGTTTTCTGTATTCGTTTAAGCCGCATGCGTGAGAGCTTACGCTTTAGCCCCGCCCCACGAAGGGGCGGGGCTATAGCCTAAACTATACGCTTATAGTTATTAGACAGCGGTCGTAATAGACGAGACAACGAAGTTCGCGATAGCATATGCAGCGAGGACGACAACCAATCCAACCACGCCTGCGCTGATGAGCTTCTTCGCTTCGCCGATCTTGTCTTCGTTACCTGCAGACGTCATCCACTTGAATCCGCCTGCCAGGATGATAATAATCGTGATAATTCCCAGGAAGCCGACGATAATTCGGATGATGTTCTGGATAGTAACCTTAACGTCCTGAGAGCTGAAACCTGCGAAGTTTGTCGGGAAGTCAATTGACACCTGAGCGTGTGCCGTTGAAGCCAACGCCAAAGGAGCCAAGTAAGCCAATTTGTAGGCCTTTGTTAGCAATTTTTTCATGTATTCACCCCCTTTCATTTTTTAGGATTATACATTTGAAAGAACTGGTCGTATTATACCATATTTTTGAAAAATAGCAATTCATGCCGAGAGGGCACCGAAGATGAAGCTCAGGATCGCGTAACTCGCAAAGATAATGACAAGTCCGATCGTCGCCCAGATGAGAGTATCTTTTCCTCTTTCGATACGGTTCGTGTTACCAGCTGAGGTCATCCAGAGCGTGCCGCCGTAGACAAACATGAAGAGGGTAATCGCGCCGACCACCCCGAGGATTGCCCTGACAATGGAGTTGACGAGTGACGGCAGATCGTCGGCATTAATCGGGTTGACGACGCTTACCGCCGCCTGCGTGTAAGCGGGTACGAGAACGAAGCAGAGCGCCACGGCACAGGTGACTGAGAAAAGCAGGGATGCTCGTTTTGGTCTGGCCATATGGTCAGTATATCTCATTATGGCTTATAACAACAAACAATGTTCGGTTCGCCCGAACAATAGCCAGTGATGCAATTGGCGGAGCTATTGTTCGCTGCCGTACAGTCATCGTACGTAATGCCGCAAAATTCAGGATCGGCGCATAACCATACGTGCTGGGTATCCTGCTCTGCCATTATCGTACATAAGCTCACGCATTTATTGTTGCGACAGGTTTGCTGTTGATTACAGGTTGCTCCGCCGCAGCTCGCCGGTGCAATCTGGTACTCCGGTTTCGTGCTCAACGCCTGCAAGGTAAAACTGATAAGGATCCAACTTCCCAAAATAAAAATCAGAGCGATGGTCGTTCCGATAAGGATGTCCTTTCCGCGCTCGACGCGGCCGGCATTGCCCGACGAAAAAATCATCCAGGACCCCCCGAGGATATACATGAGCAGGGCGAGGGCTCCGCTGGTAAAGGCAAGCCATCGGATGATGTTGTTCGCAAGTACGAGAATATGCTCCACTCCGCAGGTTCCATTCTCGACGCACTTCGTAAAACTGATGGGGCCAACCGTGCCGAGTCCGGTTTGTGTTCCGCCGCTCGTCGGTTCTTTTTCCAAGATCCCTTGCGCAAACAGCATGCGGCCGCCCGCAAGCGCAGAGACAAGGGTTGCGGAGAAAAGGGTAATGAAAATTATTTTTTTCATTCTCGTGGCGCTCGGTACGTTTGAGAGATCAGATCGGCGCCTGCTTCCAGGTAAGGAACTGCGGATTCACCGTTCCGATTTGCCTGATCGACATTGTCGATGATCTGGAGAAAATTTTTCTGCGCCGAATCATAGTCATAGCCGTGGTACCAACTCTGTGCATTGAGCAGATTTTGAGCAAAAGGTCCCAATCGATCGTCTTTCATTTGTTCGCTCACCAATGCTTTTAAGGCGGTTGTTCGCGGCTGTTCTCCACCCGATAGAAACGTTCTGGCGGAGTTCGCCTGTGTACTCTCCATAATAAACTGCCACGCGAGTTCCGCCTTTGTTCTTTCCTGCTCGGAAGCGTTTTTCGGCGGCTTGGCGACAACCATGATCCAGTAGGAGGAGTAGGAAGGAACCAAGGTTACGTTTTCCGGCTTGAACATCGGAATGATGTCGAAATTAAGCTTGGGGTTGACCCTCTGAATCATCTGCTTGTGATACGAATACCCTATGAAATAGGCAAGCCGCCCCGAAGTGAACATGTCGACCGCATTCGGAAGGTCTTTTGTCCACGAGTAGTTCGACAGCCCTTTTTGGGCGAAGCTTAGGAAAAAATTCAACGCATTCAAGCTTTCCTGATTTTTTGCGAATAACGGACCTGAATCATCCCCTATCGTGATGCCCACTTGAAGCATAAGGGCACTCACGATATCGAGTACCGAAGGTATGTTATTCGTCGTACCGAGCGCAATGGCGGATTGAACGATGGCATCTTTATCATCGGCTCGGGAGAGAACCGCGGCTTGAGCGAGTAGTTCGTTCCAGTTGGTTGCGGGGAGCGGTATGTTATTGGCCTTCAGAAGATCCTTGTTGTAATAGACCGAAAGCGTATCGACGGAGAGCGGCAAACCGTAAATTCTTCCGTTGATGATAACGTCGTTGCCGACAACGTCAAGAAACGTGTTCTGAACTTGTTTGGGAGTATAGCCGTTATAGGTGCGTACCTCGTCGATCGTTTCTTTCTTGATGGTACCTTGCTGAAATTGTACCGGTGCTTTCATGGTCGAAGGCATCGGCTCGATGAATTTTAAATATTCCCGTATGCGGGTACTGGGTATGAAAAAAATATCCGGGCCCAGGCCCTGCGCCCATGCCTCGAGCATTTTTTGTTTATACTCGTTGTTGTTGAACTTATGATATTCAACGGAAATTTTTGGATGCTGTTGCCTGTAGGCCCCGGTGACCCGCTGCATATCTCCCGATTCCTCGACAACGCCCCAGAGCTGCAGGGTAGTCGCCGGGTACGATTTGGCGCCCCCCCGATTTTTGCACCCTAAGCCGCTGACCAGCAGAAAGAGGACGATGAAGCTGCCAATGAGAATGCTGCGGCGCATAATTATCGGTATTTTTTTAATAGCTGTTTCAATCCGGTGCGGATTTCTTCATGCTGCAAGCCGAAGTGAAGCGTGGCTCGGATAAAGTTCAGTTTGTCCCCGGTATCGAGCCAGGTCCCTTCAAGTATTTTGCCATAGATCGCGTGTTTTCGCGAGAGCATCTTTGAAAATGCGTCGATGAGGCGGATCTCGCCGCCGGACGCATGAGATAGTGTGGCAAGTTCCTTGAAAACATCCGGCGTTATGACGTATTTTCCGACGGCGGCAAGATTCGAAGGTGCTTTCGACGCTTTCGGTTTCTCGATAAGCTGCGTGACGCGCACCATGCCGCGCGCATGTCTGGCTCCGCCGATAATGCCGAATTTTGATATCTGATTGCGCGGAACGCGCGACAATCCGATGACGCTCGAACCGCACTCATAAAACGCATCGATGAGCTGACGGGCCGCCGGCACCGCACTGTCATAGAGACAATCGCCGAACATGACAAGTACCGGCTCATTGCCTATCAGGTGCCGGGCTTGCAGGAGCGCATGGCCGTCACCGAGCGGTCGGGATTGACGGACATAGGCAAAACGCGCGAGCGATGGAATCTTACGCACCGCATGCAACAGATCGCGTTTGTTCCGCTCAACCAAGGTGTCCTCGAGCTCATAGCTGATGTCAAAATGATCTTCGATCGCGCGCTTGCCGCGGCCGGTGACGAAGATGATATCGGTGATGCCCGAGGCCACCGCTTCCTCCACGAGATATTGCACGACCGGCTTGTCGACGATCGGCAACATCTCCTTCGGTGTCGCTTTGGTTGCGGGCAGAAAGCGGGTACCCAAGCCCGCAACCGGAATAATGGCTTTCTTGATTTTAAGCATTGCAATCCACCTGTGTTATACCATAAACGGAGTGTTTTGTATATTTTCGGAACGACGATTAAAGTTCCCGAAAAGCGGTATTTTTCTGCTTTATCCCGTGAGAACAGGAATCGACGGACTGCTTGACAGCACGGTGTCGATACGTTAGGATGAGCGACGCTTCGCCTGCAGAGAAGTCCACACCGAAACACAAGAGAAATTATTCTTTTCGCCCGGCACGGAACTGATGCATGCGAAGAGACAGAATATATTTTATACAACAATGCTTACGATACGCTTTGCTCGCATCGGTACCCGGAAGAAACCATTCTTCCGTATTATTATTTCCGAAAAAAGCAAAGATACCCAGGGGCAGTATTTGGAACTTTTGGGTCATTACAATCCACGGACAAAAGAAGTGACTCTCAAGACCGATCGGATTACCTATTGGCTCGGGCTAGGCGCAACCGCTTCGAACAGCGTGTATAATCTTTTGGTGAATCAGAAGATCGTGCATGCGGATAAAAAACGGCGTTCGGTACACATCAGCAAAAAGCGCGCGGCAAAACTCGAAGAAGCAAAAAAAGCGGCCGCTCCGGAAGCACCCGCACAGGTAGTCGAAGCTCCGGCACAACCGGAAAAGGATGCCGTTGAGGCAAAACAACCGCCCGAGGGCAAGCCATCCGAGCCGGCGAATTGACATTTTTGAAATAGTATTGTAGTATCGCAGCCAAGTGCATCCTGTCGTCTTTAAAGGTCAGATGATCGGTGCACCGGTACTTTACAAGAGCATATAATCAACTAACCTTACGAAAGCAATGGCTGAACTAGATCAAGAGTTTCTCGAGTACGTCGTCAAGAAACTCGTCGACAACCCTGACGACGTCAGTGTTGAGCGGACGATTGACGAGATGGGTGTCCTGTTAATCCTCAAGGTCAGCCCGAAGGATATGGGACAGATTATCGGTCGAGAAGGCCAGACGGCGAGAAGTCTCCGTACGCTCTTGCGCGTCATCGGCGCCAAGAACAATGCGCGTGTCAACCTCAAGATTTACGAACCGGAAGGCACACGCAAGCCGGATCGTGGCGGAAGACGTGAGGAACGCGACATGGGTTCAAAAGTTGATGAAGCGGTCGCTGACCTGAAACTGTAATCATCGTAATAAATTTTCAAAGCCCAGCACCACTTTTGTTCCTGATAGCTATGTGAGCATAGCGAAACCGCACTCGCGTAGGTATCTGCGAGAGCCGGAATCAGAACAAAAAGTGGTGCTGGGTTTTTTGTTGTTTCTCATGACAGTGAAGCCGCAACGTGTTAGGATAGGAATGCTATGCAGTTCGATATTTTAAGTTTATTCCCGGCGGCACTGGAAGGATATTATCAGAGTTCCATTCTCGGCCGTGCGCAGAAGCAGAAACTGATTCGCATCCGCAATTTTGATCTGCGTGACTGGGCCCGAAATAAACACCGGCGGGTGGATGATACGCCGTACGGCGGCGGCCCAGGCATGGTAATTCGCGTCGATGTCGTACACCGTGCACTGACGGGTATCTATACAAAAAAAAACAAGAAAACGCGCGTCGTCCTTTTGACGCCGCGCGGCAAGACATTCGATCAGCGTGCTGCCCGACGACTTTTGGTCTATGAGCGGGTCATCCTGATCGCTGGACGGTATGAGGCGATTGACGGCCGTGTCGATGCGTATGTGGATGAAAAAATCTCGATCGGGGATTTTGTCCTGACCGGAGGGGAGCTTGCGGCTGCATGCGTGATCGATGCGGTTTCGCGCCTCATCCCCGGCGTTCTCGGCAAGGAAGAGTCGATGCGGGAAGAATCGTTCGATTCATTTACGAAACACGGGACAACCGTCGAATACCCGCAATATACGAAGCCTGAAAATTTTCGCGGTGCCCGTGTTCCTTCCGTATTGCTTTCGGGGCATCATCAAAAAATAAAGGACTGGCGTACCAAGCACAGAAAACGGAAAGCAATCGGCTAGTTTCGGAGTTTTGCATATCTGTATATAATGGAATAAGGTCACCCAAAGGGTGATCGCCCTCTGGGCGAAATGATGAATTAGGAATTATGAATAGGGCGCAGTATTCCTCAGATTCCTTATTGTAAATTCTTTTTTCTTATTCTTAATTCCGTATTCCAATGTTATATCTCGGCGCCGATCACAACGGGTACTGGCTGAAAGAGGAGATCAAGGAGTATCTTGCAAAACACAAGATACCGTTCCGTGATGCAGGCGCCGCGAAGCACGACAAGAACGACGATTATCCGTTGTATGCTCTGAAGGTCGCCCGCCGGGTGAAAGAGGGGGATTTGGGAATATTGCTTTGCGGCTCGGGAAACGGCATGGCGATCGTCGCCAATAAACTGCGCGGGATCCGCGCAGCTCTGGCTCCGTCGGTTTTTTCCGCGCGAAAGGCCCGTGAGGACGACCATGCAAACGTCCTGGTCTTATCCGCCTGGGAGACGAACGTCGAAAAAGCGCGCCGGATCGTTGCCACGTGGTTGTCAACGAGACCGTCGAAGGCAGCACGCCACCTGCGGCGCATCCGCGCGATCGGGAGGATGGGGCGATGACCTACGTGGTGCCCACTATTTTGGTCAAGAACGAACATGAATTTCGGCGACGCGTTGCGGCCATCGGTACCTATTTCAATCGGGCGCAGATCGATGTCCTGGACAATACGTTCGTTCCGGCCGAAAGTTTCCGTGACGTTCGAGCGATCGAATATATTCGCGGCGATCTGCAGTATGAAATCGACCTGATGACGCGAATCGACGGCTATGATCTTGCGCAATGGAACAAGCCGTGGGTCGATAAGATCATTATTCACGTCGAAGCAACGGCGCAGGCCGATGCCGTCTTAAAGCAAATCCGGGCATGGGGGAAGCGAGCGTTTCTCTCGGTGAATCCCGATACCAGTTTTACTGCGATGGAACGCTATCTCCCGAATGCGGACGGTGTGCTCTTTATGACGGTAAAGCCGGGGCGTTCCGGTAATCTGTTTCAGCCGCAGGTCCTTGATGCGATCCAGGCGTTCAGAAAAAAACACCCGACCGTTGAAATCGAAGTTGACGGCGGTGTCACGCTTGAAACGATGCAATCGCTTTTGTCGGTCGGTGTCAACGGATTTGCCGTTGGCAGCTTTTTGGACAATGAAAAGATGGAAGAACATGCACTCGAACTCGTTGCCGCAATCGAACAATTTGAGCAAAAGAACCAGCAGCGGAAGCGCTAGCCCGTTGCTCCGCGTCGTGCGCTTTTTTTCCGAAGCCCGCTCTTTCGTGTGGATGTTTGCCGTATGCATTGTAGCGGCATTGTTGCGTTTATACGTAATGGCACATCTCGGCCCGATGCTCGACGAGCTCAAGCTTATCCAGGAGATCATCGATTTACGCGGACCATTGGTACCGGTGCACTTTTACGGGTTTGGGTGGGGAGAAAATACCCTTCTGGCCTTTCTTGCCTGGCCATTTATGCGTTTTTTGCATGCCGGGGGGCTGGCGACCATACGCGGTCTCGTGTTTACCGCGAACATGGTGAGCATCATCTTGTTGTATCGCGTTACGCTGCTTTTTTTCCATCGTCGCGTGGCTCTTGTCACGACGGTCTTTTCGGCACTATGGCCATGGAGTATTTTGGTGGGGAGCGTCGGGTTTAACGTCTTTATCCTCCAGCCCTTCGTGCTCGGCGCAATTCTGCTTTTATATCGCTATGTCAGAACAAGACGAACGATGCTCCTGTATGGAGCCGCTGCGATGCTTGCAATTACCGCTTACGGATATGAGCTGATGCTCGTGTGGGTTCCGATACTTGCCATACTCTGGTATTTTTGCAACCGAAAGCACGTTCGTCTGAGCGCGCTTGTCGGTCCTGCATTTCTTGGAGTAGTTATTGCGTTTCCGATCGCTCTTTTTCATCTGCAGGCCCACTTAAATTATTATTTTGTCGACCACCTGTTTTTTTTCTCGTATCCTCATTTGCGAGCCACGCGATATGACGGTATCGCTATCACCGGCATTTATGGCGGTGCGTCGCTGATCGGACACTACCTCTTTAATTATTTTGCACACTTTGTTTTTATTTTTCTTGCGTTTTCTCCGCTCTATTATTACGCTTCTCATGACGTATTTGTCGCGGTGCTGAACAGCGGAGCTTTTTTTATAACCGACCCGCTGTTTTATTTACTTGCACCGCAAAACGGTTTGTATTTCAGTTCGCTCTCGTTCCTGTGGGATCCGTTCCTGATCCTGTTTGCGCTGTATCTGCTGACCATTAAAAAGACGGTTTTTCAAAACCGAATGTTTTTCTTCGGCTGGTTTTTGCTGTATCCGCTGATTCCGAGTTTCGTTAACGGTGACTATGTCGGTTATAATCTTACGCGTGATATTATCGGCCTGCCGGTGTTGCTGATGCTCTCGGCTTTTGGGGCTGTTTCTTTGCTGGAAAAGGCCCAACAGGAGTTTAAGGAGTATCGGGAGCGAAAAGCAGCGCAGGCTCTGTTGGCTCAGGTACGGCGGGGTTGATCCCCCACCAGGGCGCTGGTGGGGGATTGACAACGCTTTTAAAATACCTTACACTACTGACCGCACCGTTACCCTTTAACAAGTAAAGAAATCATCGCATACAACACCGTTTCAGAGTGAAGAGGCAGTTGTTTGCAGCAGTACTACATCGATCACGCATTACTTTTTGGATCGAGTACGCTGTTTTTTAATGGTTACGGGGTACGCGGTCGTACATTTACATTGTTCGTCAACCAAGGTCAACATATAGAAAGTGACAGGTTTCGTGTGCTCGCAGACCTCCGGTCTGCAGAGCGCTGTCGATTCCAAATTATAACGTTCGAGCGTTCGCGCTCGAATGAGTTGTATGCATCTCGCATACATACTGAGAGTTTGATCCTGGCTCAGGATGAACGCTGGCGGCATGTCTAAGGCATGCAAGTCGAAGGGTTGTAGCAATACAGCCCTGGCAGACGGGTGCGTAACACATTGGTAATTCACCTCTATCTCGGGCATAACCCGGAGAAATCTGGGACAATTCCCGATGGTCATGCGGGGTCGCAAGACATTCGCATGTAAAGATTTATCGGATGGAGAGAAGCCTATGGCCCATCAGCTTGTTGGCGGGGTAATGGCCCACCAAGGCGATGACGGGTAGCGGGTGTGAGAGCACGACCCGCCTCACTGGGACTGAGACACTGCCCAGACTCCTACGGGAGGCTGC
>Ga0155891_101_pt1 | contig 13177 bp, 11 predicted proteins | sample RifCSPlowO2_01_FD_107545 | JGI IMG/M metagenome (GOLD analysis project Ga0155891, IMG submission 107545) | Candidatus Komeilibacteria bacterium RIFCSPLOWO2_01_FULL_52_15 | reverse complement strand
GTGCAGTTTCAGGCGCTGGCTGACGGCATAGGCATTCGCCGTCGTATCGGAGACGTCCTTTGCCATAACCATAAGCCGGAACTGTCGCGTGATCATCGCAAGAATATATCCGGTGTCATCGCCTTCCGCGAGAAACGCGTCGAGCAATTGCAGCGCGGTGGGGATCCGTCGTTCGCCGATGGCGTCGACAAGCGAAAAAATACTTTCGCCGCGCGTCCGCTCGATGAGCGCTTCTACGCGCTCGGCAGTGATGGTCGTCTCCCCGGTGCCGTGACAGAGCTTTGTCAGCTCATGATAGAGCACCCACATATCGTCGCCGACAAGCGATACGAGAAGCTCGGCCGCACCGTCGTGGAGAGTTTTTCCGTTTCGCTGGGCGATCTGCTGCAACCAGCGTATGAGTGCGGCACCGGAAAGCGTCGTAAATTCTTTCGCACACTTTGCCGGCGTCAGCCGTTTGACCAGATATGAAAAGAGTTTAGTTCTGCGCGGCACGCCGTCCTGCCAGAAAACTATGTAATTTTCATCGGTCGTATTTTTTTGCGTTTTCAGAAATTCAAGCAGCGGATCCTGAACGTCGCCGAATCCTTTTGAGGAAAACAAATTGCGGACGATAAGCAACTTTTTTTTGGCTAAAAATCCGGTTGCCTTTACGACCGTGAAGAATGCATCGAGGGTAAAACTGTCGCCGTCGATCGCATGCACGTTGTGCCCTCCCGGATCGTATGTTGCAACAAATTTTTCGTTCAGCCGTCGCACGGTCTCGCGGCCGTTGAACGAATCATCTCCGTAGTATAGATACAACATAACTTTTAACTGTTAACCCTTAACTTTTAACGTAGCATAGAGTCAATAGTAAAAAGTTTATAGTTAAATGTTAATGGGTTCCATGTCGGCCCAATTTTTTCCTTCCTTGACGTCAACGGCGAGCGGAATGGGATACGATGCGACGCCTTCCATGATTTTTTTGATTACGCGTGCGGCCGCCGGTGCTTCTTTCTCGGGGACCTCGAAGACCAATTCGTCATGCACTTGCAGGAGCATGATGCAGTCCGGATGATGCTTCGGAAGCTCGGAAGCGACGGTAATCATGGCAAGCTTCATCAGATCGGCGGCTGTTCCCTGCAATGGCATGTTGACCGCCATGCGCTCCGCCTGTGCCACCAACATCGGGGAGGATGAGTATATCTCCGGCAGCTTTCGTTTTCGGCCGAAGAGCGTTTCCACGAAGCCGTGCTCATGCGCGAATGATTTCGTTTCGTCGACATACCGCCTGACGCCCTCATACAGTTCAAAGTAGCGTGCGATAAATTCTTTCGCTTCGAGCCGCGACATGCCGGTCCGCTGAGCGAGTCCGGTCGAGCCGAGACCGTAGATGACCCCGAAATTCACTTCTTTCGCGTGCCTGCGCTGATCAGGCGTTACCTCATCGAGCGAGACGTGATTGACCTCGGCGGCGGTTCGCCGATGAATGTCTTCTCCGGCTTTAAAGCTCGCAAGCATCTTGGGGTCTTTTGAAATCACGGCAGCGAGCCGCAGTTCGATCTGGGAATAATCAGCAGACACCAGACGCATTCCTTTCGGCGCAACGAACCCTCGGCGGATGGCCTTGCCTAAAGCTGTTCGCACCGGGATATTTTGCAGATTAGGATCGACTGAAGATAACCGGCCAGTCGCGGCAATCGTCTGATTAAAATTCGTATGTAGGCGTTTGTCCGTGGGGTTGATCATATCCGGCAGCGTTGCAAGGTAGGTATTGACGAGCTTCGAGAGTTCCCGGTACTCCATGATCAAAGGAATGATGGGGTGGGCGTCGTACATCTTTTCCAGCTCGTCGGCCGCGGTGGAGAGGCCGGTTTTTTTGCGCTTGATCCCTTTTGTCTCGATCTTCAGTTTCTCAAAAAGCACTTCTTTGAGCTGCAAGGGGGAAGCGACGTTAAATTCCGTTCCGGCGGCCTTAAAAATCTTCTGTTCTATCTTCTTGATTTCCGCGGTAAATTCCTTTTCCTTTTTTTTGAGATACTCGATGTCAATGAGTATGCCTTTGGTTTCCATCGCGGCGAGGATCGGGATGAGCGGCATCTCGATCGTGTGTAGCAATTTTTCCAGCTTTTCTTTTTTGAGTTCCGGCTCAAGATTCCTATACAACTGCAGCGCCATATCGGCGTCGGCAGCCCCGTACTGCGCAAGCTCTTCTGCCGGTATCTTTGCAACGTCGATGTCGCGTTTCCCTTTGCCTTTCGCGCCGGCTGCTTCGGCAAGCTCGCTTAAGGTTTGCATTTTGACGCGCAGATAGCTGAACACCAGATCCTCAAGTTTTAAACTGCGGTTCGGGTGAATAAGGTATGCGCCGATCAGCGTGTCAAAATCCATGCCACCCATGGTGATGCCCGCCTGCTGCAGCATCTCGTAATCGAATTTGATGTTGTGTCCGATTTTTTTGACGTGCTCCGAGCTCAAGACGTGTTTGAAGTTTTTTACGAATGTCGCACGCTGGCTGTCGGTTCTTGCATGAACGAAGGCGGCGCCGCCGTCCGACCAGGCAAAACTTGCACCAAGCATTTTATCGCAGAGCGGGTCCAACCCTTCCGTCTCGGTGTCAAAGCCGATTTGCTTCTGTTCAGCCAATTTTTCCGCTAGCTTTTTCATTCCATCCTCGGTTTCTACCACGTCGTAGATATGCTCAGCTTTTTTTGTCGGAACGGCGCGGACGCTGTGCGTACTCGCCGGCAAACTTTTCAGGAGCGATCTGAATTCGAATTTTTGGAATACGTCGGTGACTTTTTCCGGATTGTAGTGACCGATAGCCGCCTTTTCCAGATCGAATTTGATAGGCAGGTTCGTGACGATCGTCGCAAGTTTTTTGCTCATGAACGCATCGTCTTTGTAGGTTTTCAAAAGCTCCTGAATGCGCGGTTTGATTTTTTTGGAATCAAGATGCTGATAAAGGTTTTCCAAGCTCCCGAACTCCTGGATAAGAGTTGAGGCTCCTTTTGGGCCTATTCCTCTGACACCGGGGATGTTATCCGATGCGTCTCCGGCGAGCGCTTTCAGGTCGATTACCTGGTCGGGTCTGATGCCGTAGCGTTCCATCACCGCGGCCTCATCGTAGTACACGGTGTCTTGGATGCCTTTTCGCATCGTATACACTTTTGTCCGTTTGTTGACGAGCTGCAACGTATCAAGATCGCCGGAAACAATAGTCACTTCGAATGTTTTGTCCTGCGAAAATTTGTGAGACAGAGACCCGATAATATCATCGGCCTCATAGCCCGGTGTTGCGAGCATCGGGATCTCGAATGCCTTCAACACTTCTTCGGTCAGAGCTATCTGGTCGATGAAATCTTTTTCAGGCGCCTCGCGCTGCGCTTTATACTCCTTATATTCTTTTTTCCGGAAGGTTTCGTGCGGAAGATCGAATGCCGCAACGACGTAATCGGGTTTTAGTTCTTTGAGCAGTCGCAAGAGTATCATCGTGAAGCCGTAGACCGCATTTACCATCTGGCCATCCTTGGTGGTCAGATTGGGCGGGATCGCGTGCCATGCCCGGTGCAAAAGAGCGAAGGTATCGATGATGGCAAGTTTTTTCATCCCCCGTATATCAACCCTGCGATAGCATAAAGCTCGCAGGCGAGCTTTATGCATGAAAGGTCTTGGTTAAAGCTTATTGAGGAATTCATCTTCAGAGTTTTTTAAACACCGCCGCGAAAGCGGCGCAGGGTTGTATTACGGGGCATGCTGCAATACTAGCATATGGGAATTACCCTGTCATTCAATACGCGCGGGTATGATTCTTGACCCCCCACCAGCGCGCTGGTGGGGGGTTGACCCAGCACCACTTTTATTCAAGAGGGTGTTGTAATATGGATATATAGGCAGTATAAACTCCGCCCGTCGGATGGTGTCTGGCACAAAAGTGGTGCTGGGTTGACACGAACACTGCATCGTTCTAAGGTGGCTAATCACTTTGACCTTTGGCATCTTGTATTCCTGTTACGTCCGCATACGAGCTCAACTTCCGCACGAGGAGGATACCATGAAAGTTCGATTGTTTCTGTCGCCGGGTATCAAGGAGTGGCCTGGCGGTCTGCTCGTAAAGTCGCCCAAGTTCACGACCGCCATACGCGAACGCGGCGTGATTTTCGAGCGTGAGCTCTGGGACGGTCAGATGGCCATGGTGCCTTCCACCGAACGCATCGTCATTGTGATCACTCTGGGCCTCATCCAGCGAATGGGGGAGAACTGGAAGTGGTTCGCGGGTTGGTGCGGTTCCGTCGGACATCTGTTGTTCCTCGCGAATGACATTACCGTCGCGCTGGACGGCGAATGCTCGATAGAGGGTTCTGCCGATCGCATCGAGATGTTCTTCGATTCACTGCCCGGGCACTGACACGCAAGCCCGTCCGCGCACCCCGCATTGCGGGGATGTCGCGGGCGGGCTTCATTTTTTGTCCTTGCCCTTATGAATCATTTCTTGTTTTTTTGAAACCGTTCTGTTACCGTATACGCGCGTTTTCGCCTTACGGCTTGCCCCGTTAACGCGGGGCGTTCATCGGGGCACGGTGGCCCCTCCTTCGCTGAAGCTTCGGCGGATTCCCGAAGTTTAGTATCAATGGAGGGGAACAAGTCCCCGCCATAAGGCGGGGTAAAGTCCAGGCATGGGTCGCGCTGAGCGCGACATGGGTCTGTCCCGACGCACAATTTAAAATCATAGATCAGGAAGTCGGGATCCCGGATCTGGCGTCTGGAGGCACACACGGCACGGTGGCCAAGTGGTAAGGCATGGGTCTGCAAAACCCTTATACGCGGGTTCGATTCCCGCCCGTGCCTCCAGACGCCAGCATCGGGACAAAACCGACATAAGGTTCTCAGCCAGGGGCTGACCCGCCTCTGGCGGGGATTCCCCCTCGTGCCTCCATTCGACTCCGGTCCAATTTCATTGGACCTCCGCTCACCGTTCGAGGTCCTGCCATTCGGCTCTGAAGAGCCCCAGGCTCTGAACGAGAGGACCTCTCAGGTCCGAATGGATGGTCTACGTTCTGCTTTCGCAGAACTACGACCACTTGCATTGAAACGGAGGCGAATGTCCTGAGCGAACGAAGTGAGCCGAAGGACAGATGCGGGCATCGGGACAAAACCCTTTCTATAGAGGATTCCCGCCTGCCCCGTAGTGATGCGGAGCATCTACTACTGGGGCCCGTGCCTCCAGATGCGGGCATCGGGATAAACCTTTGTAAAAACAAAAAAGACCCTTTCCGCCGGCTGGTGGGGGGTCTTCTTTGTTTTTTTACAGAATTTCCATTTTCCTCTCGGCTATCGCTCGAGGCGCAATCTGAGGTTATAGCACTTCCATGCGGAGATAACGTGCGCCGAACTGTCTTGAGAATTCCTTGTCGGCAGACCAGATATCCATCCGCTTGTTATAGCGTACATTCATGCGGTCTTCAACCACGAATACTTTTTCCCCGAACAGATCGGGAAAACGGACCTTGGTGCCCTTTGGCAGGTAGTTCGTTGCCACGATGCCATCACGCACCTGCGTGCCGAACGCAGTTATGAACGGCGTTGAATCGGTCTGACCCGGCTCACTGTTATAGGACGTAACCCAGATAGCCATCGTTTTTTTGCTCGGCACGTAGTTTTGGTTTGTGTCATGCTGCGCAAGCACCGAAGGGTGTTTGGGCAGGGTCGCCGGGAAGAACATGGCGATTTCACCGCGTGCGGCTTGTACCGGAAATACAAGAACCAGAAGGGTGCTTATTGCCAGGAACGAGAAGCTGCGCAGTGCGATATTTGACAGATATTCCTTATTCATAGGTATTATAAGTAATTAAAAAAACCACCATGTCTGGTGGTATTTTTTTATTTTATGCCACAGAAGAACCTACACCATTATGGCTTTTTTGTCAACCCAGCACCACTTTTGTGCCAGATACCATTGACGGGCGGGGTTTATGCTGCCTATATATCCGTTTTACAACACCTTCTTGAATAAAACTGGTGCTGGATCAATCCCGGTAGGGGGCGATTCTCTAAAGGGCTCAAGGTCGCTCAATCGGCTCTTGAAACTAGGTTATTGGGGAGCGGTGGTATCTCCGGAGGCCGGGGACAGATCGGGGATGTCGTAATCTTTTGCTTCCGGGCTTTTTATGATCGTATATTCGCTGTCCAAAAGGTCGCCTTGCCGTACAATATCGTTCAGGATCGATTCGTCGCTGTTTTGAGTCGGCTGCCTGTTCGGTACTCCGAGCGTGGGGAAGTTCAGTTGGTCGTAAAAAACGTACGTTACCGCGATCGCCAGGAGTGTAAAGCCGATGATGACGAAGATGAGATTTCGGTCCGATGTCCGCATAATTATGGTTCGATGGGTTGGGGAGTAGAAGTTGATGTCATATCCTGCTGCGGCAACGCGTTTCTGAGCTCTTTCAGCAATGCGCGGAAGGTTTGACGCGCATCCTGGATATTCATATGCGCCGCACGCAGACGTTCGAAACCCGTCAGAAAGTGTTGTCTGCCGTTGGCATCCCTGGTGATGAGATCCAGTTCCGCTTTTCCTGCGGCGTATTCTTCGTGCGCTTTTCTCACGGCATCGGCGAATTTCACGCGCAGGTTCCGTAGCTCATCCGTCACGAGCTGTTTTGCTTCAAGGTGCGTGATGAGCTCGTCGATGCGGGTGAGCATCGTATCCAACCGTTCGAGTGCCAGCGCTATCTGACTGGATACGACAAGGGAGCTGTAGTAGCGCAATCGGTTTTCCGTTTCCTGCCAGCGCTGTCGCAGCGCCTGCGCTTTTGTCCGGATATCCTGAACCGTTCTTGAGGTCGTGAGCGAGGTGGTATCCTTTTGAATGCTCTGAATGTCTTTGAGAAGGTCCTGTACGATCTTTTGCCGCTGTTTTTCCGCGAGACCGATGCTGCGTTCAATGGAAGATTTCAGGTTGGCGACATACGCGCCCATGCGCTGTCCGAGTAGCGTGAAAGAACGTCGTTCGTTCTCGGCCTGTGGTTGGCCTGCTGCCTGCTCCGTTCCCCTTGCAGCCGTCGTTGTTGGCGCCTCTTGCGCATGAACCGGAAGAACGAGCGCCGATGCGACCAAAACAGACGCAAAGAAGCCGTGTTGTATCCTCCTGTAGCGTGGTTTCATACCTCCCGTTTAGTATAGCACAAGGTTCAGCGCGGGATTAGGCGCTCAATTTATCGGCCTGCTCAAAGTTTACCGAGAGGAGCCGTGACACGCCGCTCTCGCTCATGGTCACTCCGTAGAGTATTTTCGCCTGGTGCATCGTCGCACGGTTGTGCGTGATGGTGATGAACTGGGTTTTATCCACGAGTTCGCTGATGATTTCGGCGAAACGGATCGAGTTGGCTTCATCAAGCGCGGCGTCCACTTCGTCCAGTACGACGAAGGGTGGAGGATTATTGGCGATGATCGAACAGATGAGTGCGATCGACGTTAATGCTTTTTCTCCTCCCGACAGCATGGCTGTGCTCGAAAGTTTTTTGCCCGGAGGCGTTGCCTGGATATCAACCGAGTAATCGAACCGTCGCACCGGTAATTGGGATGATCCCTTCTTTTCGTCGTCCCCGGCCCCTTCTCCTTCGAGCTCCTCCTCCTCGGTTTCATCCGCTTCCGTGTGCATGGTCAGCGTTAATTTTGAGGAACCGCCGCTGAATAATTTCTTGAAGTATTTTGTAAAATGCGTATTTATGTTTTTGAACGATGCCTGGAACTGTTTGCTGATATGCTCGTCAAGCTCCTTGATGAGCTCCAAAAGAGATTTTTGGGCTGCACGAAGGTCGGTCGTCTGCTGCTTTAAAAATTCGCATTTTTCCTTGACCTCTTTGTATTCCGTAAGCGTTTCGGTATCGATCCCGCCGATGATGGCGAGCTGTTTTTTGACGGTCGTAATCGTGTCTTTTGTCTGTACTTCGTTGAGCGTTGTTACCTCGTGCTGGCTGAAGTTGGGTGCTTCCTGCGCTATCTCGCGCTCAAGATCCTCCAGCCGCGTTTCCAGTTTGGCGAGCTCGACTTTCAGGCCGGTCAATTCGTTATTTTTTATGCCGTAATCGTACTGAAGTGTTCTCAGTTTTTTTTGCTGTGTGATGAGCTCCTGCTTTTTTCCTTCCTCGCGCTTGTGGAACTGATCGATATCGGTGCGGAGTTGTTCGATCACCTTCGTCTGCCGGTCGAGGGATGCGGTCAGCGTCATTATGTCGTTCGCAATCGTTTCCTTCCGCGTGGCCCCATCGGCTCCAAGGGTCCGCGCAAGTTCGGCCCGTTCACGCTCAACTTCAACGTGCTGCTGGTCGAGCATGGCGCGCTGATGTTCATCGGCGGTGCACTTGAGCTCGGCTTCGTGCAAGGTTTGCACGAACCCGGCATATTCGGCGTTGAGAGCGGTAAAGCTCTCCCATGAATGCTCACGGGAATGCGCCGGTTCTCCGAGCGATCGAAGGAATGTCGTCAGTTTGTCCGCGAAGGGTTTAAAATGCTGCTTGAACGCCTCTACATCCTCGAGCGTCGTCAAACGTTCGATCCGCTGCAGCAGGGTTTCATGATCCCGGTGGAGATCCTGCGCAGATTTCATGATCGCCGCAGCCCGTGAGTCCGCGTCGCCGCTTGCAAGCGCCCGCTCAATGCGCGAAAGTTTCGTTTTCGTTTCGGCAACCGTTGCACGGCTTGCTTCAATGGTCCGTTTCATCCGTGCTATCCGCTGGTCGATCTCCGCGATGCGGGAGGCCAGCGAGTTGGCGCGGACATCGAGCTCGGTTTTGCGTTGTTTCAAAAGCACCTGCTCGCCTTCACCGCGTTTTAACAGCTCGATGTCGGTCTGTCCTTCGAGCAGGATTTTTTTCTTGGTCAGAGCATTGTATTCTTCCTGGGCGCCGAATAATTTGCGCTGCAGGGAGTTGTAGGCCTCATCGCGCGCGGTGCCTGCTCCGTGCGTATCGATCTCGGTCTGAATTTTTTTCTGCTCCTGCGCGATAACGGAAAGCGCCTGTTCCGCCGAGATGGCTTTCTGCTTTGCCGCGGAAAGATCCTGCGTTACCATTCCCTTCAGGTAACTGTAGTAGTTGTTTTGCGCATCGGAGAGCTGCTTTTCCAGATCCTCTTTTCTCTCCAAACGGCGAACCTGCCGTGTTAACGTGCGCAACCTCGGCTCAATTTCGGTCAGTACGAGTTCCGCTTGTTTCAGGTTTTCCTCCGTCTGGTCGAGCTTATGGATCGCCTGGTTTTTTTTAAGCTGAAATTGCTTGACGCCCGTTGCCTCGTCAAAAAAATCCTTACGCTCGCTGGCCGAGAACGTAAGGAGCGAGTCGATCATGCCCTGACCGATGACGCTGTAGCTCTTTTGGCCCACCTGAGCTTTCGCGAGCAACAGTTGCACGTCGACAAGCCGGACCTTGGCGCCGTTGATGAGATAGTCGCTCTCGCCCGAGCGGTCGATCGAGCGCTCGATGACCACCTCGTCGTAATCGATATCGGCGCGGTGATCGCGGTTATTCAGGTGCAGCGCGACGCGGGCAAATCCGAGGCGCTGTTTGGTGGCGCTGCCGGCAAAAATGACATCGTCGCTTTTTTTCCCCCGAAGCAATTTTAAACTCTGCTCGCCCAATACCCACCGAATCGCATCGGCGATATTCGATTTCCCCGATCCGTTGGGCCCTACGATAGCGGTCAGCTCGCGATTAAATACGAGCGCAACGGCTTCCGCGAACGATTTAAAACCCTGTATTTCTATTTTTTCAAGAAACATTGAGGTTTACGTCCATCCTTTGGCTTCGAGCGCAGCCGCAGCCGCATCGAGTTCGGCCTCCTGCTTGCTCGAGCCGTTACCGGTGGCGACAAGTTCTTTTTCCAAATACACGCCGACGGTAAATTTTTTGTTATGATCCGGACCCTCTTCTTTTATAATTTTGTAACGCGGTGTCACGTTCACGAGCTCCTGCGCTTTTTCCTGGAAGGTGCTCTTGGGATCCTCGTAGAGTTTTTTATCCAGAATGTGCTGGAATTCGGTAATGAGATGCCAGCCGATGAACTCGCGCGTCACTTCGAGCCCCTGATCCAGATAGATGGCGCCGATGAGCGCTTCATAGGCGTTCGCCATGATGTAGGATCGCGCCTTTGGGCTCTGATCCCGCGCTTCGCCTTTGCTCATGGAGAGGAGCGGATACAGCCCCAGATCTTCCGCCCGCGCCGCGAGCATTTTAAAATTGACCAAGCTTGCGCGCCAGTTGGTCAGCTCTCCTTCGGGATTCGGATATGTACGGAACAGATATTCCGTAACGATAAGCTCAAGTACCGCATCGCCTAAAAATTCAAGGCGTTCGTTGTGGTCGAGGGCAAAGGTCTTATGCTCGTTGAGGTAGGAGCGGTGTACCAGTGCGCTGCGCAAGAGATCTTTATCCTCGAATTTGATCTTCAGTTTTTGTTCCAACTTTTCCTGTGTGCTCATATTCGGTTATGTAGATGAGTGCTTTCGCGAACATTTCTTTATTTTGCGCGTAGGTCAGCGCTTCCTGCGCTTCGGCGGTTGAAAACCACCGCGCATCCTTTAATTCCGGAACAGCCGGGACCGTAATTTTTTCGCTGGTCGTCTTAAAGAGATAGTAATGCACCAGTTTCCGGAACGAGCTTTCTCCGGTGCGGTGGACCTTGAGTTCCGCATCTCCCAACGTCGCGACCAGGGTCAGGTCGGTGATGCCGATCTCCTCCGAAATTTCTCTGGCAGCGGCTTTTTCCAGCGATTCGACGGAATCGACATGGCCTTTCGGGAAGGTCCATTTGTTGTATGCGTCCAGGATAAGCGCGAACCTGGTTTCGGTGCCATCGGTCCGGTATACGAGACCGCCGGCAGAGATTTCCTTAATACCTTGGCTCTCGGGTGATTGTTTTTCCCCGAGCTGGATCATTTCTTTGTAGATGCTGCCCAGGACCCCGTTAATGAACTTGCCGCTGGACGGCCCCCCGAAGGTTTTGGCAAGCTCGATTGCTTCGTTGATGGCCACTTTCGGCGGAATATCGTTGGCGAACTTCAGCTCATACACGCCGATGCGTAGCACGTTTCGGTCGATGGTCGTGATCTGATCGAGCGGCCACTCGGGAGCAAAGCGAACGATCAACGGGTCGATGTCCTGCTGTTTGGCAAGAATCGCATGCAGGAGGTTTTTTGAAAACCCCTCGTCATCAAAGTCAGGCGCAAACTCCGCGAGCGTATGCGGCAGGATTGCATCAATATCCCGCTCTCCCTTGTAGAAATCCCATTCGAAGAGCGCCTGAAGTGTTAATGTGCGTGCGAGATGTCGGTTCGCCATGCCTCCTAATTATTTTGTGGCTTTCGCTTTCGTTCGCTCGGTGCGGGCTGCCTTAACTTCTCGCCCTTTGTAGTAGCCGCAGAAACCGCATGCGCGATGCGGAAGCACCGGGTGTTTGCATTTTGGACAGATCGCTAGCGTCCGGTGTCGCAGTCGAAGATGAATTGCCCGTCTGCGCCGTTGTCCGCTTGTCCGTTTCTTGGTCGGTGTACCCATGTATGTCGGTGTGAGATTATTTGATTATTAAATGACTGACAAAGTACACTTACTATAGAACAAAGCAAGTTCGTGGGCAAGGCGGAGGGGAGGACCTGAAAACAGAGAATTAGCGATTGTTCATGAAACGTGGAAAAACTGGGGAGCGCCTGTGGACTTGACAAGACCGGTAACCGCTGGTATTATTCGTAGTTACTTGATACTTGAAAACCGATCTGGTATATAAAAAACCGCTCATATTAGCGATTATATACCTGCGCCCACGACAAGCATGGGGATTTTTCCTAGTGTTACCTGGCTTCGGCTCGGTTGCCTCTAGGAAAAATTTTCTTGGGTGCAGATATATAGTTACTAACAGGCGGTTTTTTTGCGCTCCATAATTTTAGCGGCAGGTTGAAACCTGCTGCCTGGTTGAATGACGCAATCCGCCGTAGCCCGACAAGGCGAAGGCGGATAACTTGTCTGCGAGACAAGCAGTGGGCGCAGTCGAGCTGTAACAAGTATTTAACCCAGCACCAATTCTTAAAGATAATTTGGAGTTTGTTGAAATTAAGCCGGAGGCGACTTCGCGCGGTATATAGTTGTTTTCTTTTATCAACCGAACGCGGAATTTGGTGCTGGGTATCATCTGGCGCGAAGCGACGTGAATGCGGAATGCGAAAATAATCCCGACGCCCACGAAGTGGAACGAAGGATCTCAAATTTAGAACCCCCGGCCCAAGAGGGCGAAGGCGGACCTTTTCGTTGCTTTCTCGCTATGAGCTCTTTTCACTGTCCGGACTTGCAGACGGCTGAATGAGTTCGTTCAAAATATCCTTTGCCTGCTTTCCGGCCCGTGCCAGCGGGAAGTCGTCTATCGCCAGATATAACTCAACACCGCGGATGACATCAGGAAGCATCTGCCGGGGAATTTCCAAGCGCTGTCCTTCATCGGTTTGCAGAATAACGACGTTCATTGTGACGTCATCGACGACAACATGGAGATTATCAAGAAGCATTAGGTGTCTTCTCCTTTAACTTTAATGGCTTTTTTCGGCTTCGATTCGACTTTCGGCAATGTGATGGTAAGAATGCCGTTCTTTATGGTTGCATCAATTTTTTTTATATCGACCTCTACCGGCAGAATGATGGAACGGGAAAATGCGCCCCAATAGCATTCCTGAAAGAAGTAATCCCGTTCATACTGTGTACGTTCCTGCTTGCGTTCGCCCCGTATCGTGAGCATGTCATTCACCAGGGAAATGTCGATATCCTCGGGCTCGATGCCGGCTATCGTCGACTTGACGATGATGTGATTACCTTCTTCGTAAACGTCGACGGCAAGCTGTCCGTCCTCGTCCTGTTCGTCGATCCATTCGGGATCGCGATCGGTAAGTTCCGCAAGAGAGTGTTTGCCGTCGGGGGAGGCCGATTCGGCGGCATCAAAAAAATGCTCCGGCTTTCCCTTTCTGTGTTTTTCTTTTTTGTTTCCAAACATTGCGAGTATAGTCGATGTTATTATAGAACAGGCGTCCATCCGCCACAAGATGTGATTTTATCGGTGGGTTGTTGACTTTTTCATTCCCGGTCATTATGCTACGCTGTGCTTTGAACGGCCCTATCCCGCCAGAGGCGGGCGCGCCAACCAGTCGTTCGATCCTGAAGGG
>Ga0155891_145_pt7 | contig 13226 bp, 8 predicted proteins | sample RifCSPlowO2_01_FD_107545 | JGI IMG/M metagenome (GOLD analysis project Ga0155891, IMG submission 107545) | Candidatus Komeilibacteria bacterium RIFCSPLOWO2_01_FULL_52_15 | reverse complement strand
TCGGTTCAGATTACGCGCTCGAAGCAAGTTTAGTAATGGCCAGTATCGTTGCATTCTTGCTATTCGTCACCATGGTTTATGGCGGCTTTGGGAGTGCAATGCGTCATTTCCGATCACTGGGGAATAGCACGGTCTACGTCATTACAATACGTTCAAATGATGCAGTCAGGGTACGGGGCTTTGAGGCAACCGAGCCAATAACATACAGACCGTGCGACCTTGATCAGAATAACGCATGCGATGGCAGTGATTTTGCTATCTTTAAGAAAACGCTCTTCACCTGCAGCAGCGATGACGGGTACTCGCGTTTGGCGGATGCGAACGGTGACGGGTGTGTGCTAGGGGACGACTGGCAGACATTATTTCCAAGCTATTTTGCCCAGTAAAGCAGTTAGTTGGGATCACAGATGATGTAGGCGAGTGAGATCGGTTCTTAAAAAAATGAGGCGCCGGAATCGCGTGAGCGATCCGGCGCCTGTTGTGTGCGGGGAGGCTAGGTTCTTGTTCTGCCCGTTTTCCTCGGATGAGGAGCGGAGCAATTACCCTTTTAGGTCCATCTGAGCTGGACAACCTTGCCCGCCTGGCGTTGTTACCTCAGGCACTCCTTGATCATTTCCGTCGTGACTTCCCTGGCAAAAGCTTTGAGCTCTTCCAGGGGTATCCCGGTCGCCCTGGCAATGTTGCCGAGCCGGCGCCGTGAGTTCGGATTGAGTTGGATCCCCTCGTTGCCCATGCGATGCTTGAGGATCGCCAGCGCGATCTCGCCTTTCCGTTTCGGGTCCATCATCATTGAACCTCCAAAGAACTTTGCTGCATGCCTGCAGCAAGGGCAGGGAGGTTATTCTCCCAACAAAATATAATGCCATTTTTATGACGATAAGTCAATTATAGCTTTAACTCATTTATTTTGTTATGCTCTGAGTACGAACTTTATAAGACAGATGCTTCATCCGGCATAGTGTCACCGGATCTGGCGTAATGCCGAGGCATTGGAAAGAACCCTCGCGAATGCGGGGCAGTAGACTCCAACGTTGATGCTCGTAACGCATCGAATGAAGTTAATCCAGCACCACTTTGGTTTTATGAGTCCAAGATATGCTGGGTTAATCTATGCACCAAAGTGGTGCTGGATAAACGCAAAGGTGGTACCCCTCGCAGTCGCGGGGCCTTAACGCAGAAGTGCGTTTTTTTATTTTCAATGCTTTCATTGCTCTCTCTCTATCTCTGGTACGGAACGCTGGTAAGCGGCGGGTGGATGCTGCTTGCCCGTACGAACTGGATATTCGACCTGCTCATCCATTTTACGATGCAGTACGTTTTTGTTGCGTTGCTGGCCGCCTGTCTTTTGATGCTCCAGCGCTCCTATGTCCGCGCCGCAATTGCCGTTTTCTGCGCAGCTCTTGCGTTTTTTGTCACCGTTCACGGCAATGGCTTCGTTGGTGCGGTATGGTCTGCGTCACCGACGTCGCAGGAGCTTATCGTACTTCAGGCGAACGTGAATATGGGCAACAAAAACCCGGATGCATTGGCGGCACGAATTTTTAAGGAGCGTCCGGATATTCTTACGCTCAATGAGGTTCCCCCTGCATGGCTTTCGGCATTGAAGGAAAAAACAGGCGACTGGTTCGCCTACTCGCTGGAAGCAACGCATGATTCATATCGCGGCATGGCGATCCTTTCACGTCTGCCGCTCGACAATGGTCGCGTGATCCCGTTTTCTGACGAAGAATCGCCTCTGCTGCAGGCCGAGATACGGGGATACGATCTTTCTATTTACGCGATCCATACCCTGTCTCCGGTTTCGGCGCATTGGTCCGCCTTGCGCGACGCGCAGATAGCGGCATTGGGTCGTCTGGTGTCGGAGGACACGCATGCCCGTATCGTCGTTTCGGGGGATTTTAATTCGAGCGTGCAGAGCCCTGCACTGCAATCTTTTTTTAACGAAACCAAGCTTGGTGATTCCCGATTGCTGTTCAGATGGCAGCCGACCTGGATGGCGGGAACGCCGCTTGCGGTCGCGATCGATCACGTTCTGTTCAAGGGTGATCTGAGAAGCGCCGGATTCACGGTCCTTGATCCGATCGGGAGCGATCACCGGCCGGTTGTCGCGCGCCTTATTGTGATGGATAATAGTCGTATCGGCGAATAATCATATGGATATATCCAAGGTACTTCCGAAAGCATACGAACCGGGCTCGTACGAGCGCGATGTGTATGCAGCATGGGAATCATCGGGGTTTTTTAATCCCGATGCTTTGGGCAAGAGATTCCCTGACGGAAACCGGCGGTCCAATAGGCCGTACTGTATTGTCATGCCGCCGCCGAATACGACAGGACGCCTGCACTTGGGCCACGCATCGTCGAACGCCTATGAGGACATCCTGATCCGGTATAAGCGGATGCAGGGATACGCCGCGCTCTACCTGCCCGGGACCGATCATGCGGCCATTGCGACTCAAAATAAGGTTGAAAAGATTCTTGCGACAGAGGGGCTGACCCGCCAGAAGCTGGGTCGTGAGAAATTTTTGGATCGCGTGCGTACGTACGTGCAAGGGTCGCAAGGGGATATTAAGGAGCAGATCCGGCGGGTAGGCGCCAGTTGCGATTGGTCACGCGAAGCGTATACGTTCGACGAGGTCTCGTCTCGCGTCGTGAATGAGGTATTTGCGCGAATGTATCGCGACCGGCTCATTTATCGCGGCGATCGCATCGTGAATTGGTGCGTGCGGTGCGCTTCAACCCTGGCCGACGATGAGGTCGAATATGTCACAAAAAAAACACCGTTCTACTATTTGAAATACGGGCCGGTTACCATCGCAACCGCCCGGCCCGAAACCAAGTTTTTGGACAAGGTCATCGTGGTCCATCCCGACGACAAACGATACAAAAAGCTAATCGGAAAGGCGTTCGATGTTCCGTGGATCGAAGGAACGGTGCGTGCCAACGTTATCGCCGATCCGATTATCGATCCGGCACTGGGCACCGGCGCAATGACGATCACTCCTGCACACAGTTTTGAAGATTTTGAGCTCGCCAAGAAACACGGGATCGAGATCGTGCAGATTATCGATACCAACGGAAAATTGACCTCGGCTGCCGGAAGCATGGCAGGCATGATCGTGGCACAAGCACGAGAAGCGGTCGTGAAGCGCCTGACAGAAAAAAAACTCATCGAAAAGATCGATACCGACTACGAGCACAATCTTTCTGTCTGTTATCGCTGCGGGACGCCGATTGAGCCGCTTGTATCAAAGCAGTGGTTTGTTGCGGTGAACAAAAAAATTCCAGGCAAAGGCGCATCGCTCAAGGAGCTTGCGCTGAAGTTCGTGGCCGGGGAAGAGATAGGTATTATCCCCGAGCGGTTCACGAAGGTGTATTTCCATTGGATGGAAAATCTGCACGACTGGTGCATCTCGCGGCAGATCTGGTGGGGGCACCGGATACCGGTGTGGTACCGGAAAGGTCAAGAATTAAATGTTGGGAGTGAAAAATTGTGGGACATGAAGATTTACGGGAAAGATATATTCGATGGAATAGCGAATGGAACAAAAAAAATTGAAGTGCGCGCAGGCAGGGAGCGGGGCGAGGGTAAATACTGGGGTGATTTTAAACCCGGAGATTCGATAGAATTCCGATTGGCTGATGAAAAGACCGACGCACCTTTTTCGGGCGTGGCGCCAGTGCGTAAGCAGGTGAGGAAAGTTATGCGTTTTGATTCTCTTGAGCAACTACTCAAAGTATACCCTGCTGAATATGATTACCCGGGACACACGAAGCAGGATCTGCGTAAATGGTGGCAATCGAAACCCGCTATGTGGGAGCGAATTCAGAAATACGGCGTCTGGGCGATCGAGCTTTCTGATATTCAGCGCACGGACAAGAAGGATGATCTGTATGTGGGGACGACGCCACCTGAAGACGGAGAGTGGGAGCAGGATCCCGATACGCTCGATACGTGGTTTTCGTCCGCGACATGGACTTTTTCCACGCTGCTTGATCGTGATTTTAAAAAATACAAGGATTTCCGTCAGTGGCTTTCGCGCAGCCCGGATCTAAAGAAATTCCATCCAACCGCCGTCCTTGAAACCGGCTATGACATTTTGTTTTTCTGGATTGCGCGCATGATCCTGGTGACTTCCTATGTCGTCGGCGAGAAGCCGTTCTCGCATGTCTACCTGCACGGCATGATCCGCGACAAGGAGGGAAGAAAGATGTCCAAATCCCTCGATAACGGCATTGATCCCATCGACATGATACAGAAATACGGCGCCGATGCCTTGCGCCTCTCGCTTATCGTCGGTTCGGCCCCGGGACAGGACATCCGCGTCTACGATGAAAAAATTGCGGGGTACCGGAACTTCGTGAACAAATTGTGGAATATCGGGCGGTTCATTTTTACGACCGTTGAGAAGATCGAGACGATTCCCGGCCGGCCGCGGGCCGAAACGGTACCCGAGCAATGGATTTTGGCCCGGCTTGATGAGACGGTCGGCGCGGTGTCACTGCAGCTTGATACCTGGCAGTTTTCACTTGCCGGCGAGACGCTGTATCAATTTACGAGACAGGATTTTGCCGACTGGTACATCGAGATTGCAAAGATCGAACGCCAATCGTCGCCCGAGAGCAAGCGCCGGACGGACCGGATTTTATTGTATCTCGTGGACCAGGTGCTTCGCCTCTGGCACCCGTTTGCGCCCTATATAACCGAAGTTCTCTGGCGCTCGTTCAATGAAGACGCCATGCTCATGATCCAGCAGTGGCCCGAGGCCTCGCGCCGGAAGCCGCACGCCGTACTCACCGAGCTGTTCGGTGAGCTGCAGGGGATCGTCACGACCATACGGAATATCCGGGCGGAAAATAAAGTTTTGGCCGACCGCATTTTGCCGGTTCAGATAACCTGGGCGCCGCTTCAAGCCTTCATCCCCGTCATCGAGCGCCTGGGGCGGTGTCATCTTGCGGAAACAATAGCAAACGGCAGAAAAATTACCGCGGTCGGATTTACGATTGTTGCCGACGTTACGATGCCGATGTCCAATAAGAAACGGAAAGAACTTGCCGCGTACGTGAGTCAGCTTGAGAAAAAACTTTTAGACGAAAAATTCGTTAAAAACGCCCCGCCGCGCGTTGTTGCGGCTGAACAAAAAAAATTAGCCGACGCAAAGGCGAAATTAACTTAACTATGCGATCTATGACGCTGAGCCGGCATCATAATCAGACACTGGCACAGCGTGCAATAAGTTTTGTAATTAAATATGAATTAAAGCACGGATCAAGACGTGTTGATGATGTCCAAACTATTCGAGGTAATAATGGTTACGATCTGGTAAGTTGGCGTTCTGTCAGAAGAAATATCGAGGTTAAGGGTACAACACGACGCATCCCGGATTCACATTCGACAGAATTCAAAAATGGGCGATTGGTTGCTACACATCTCTATGTAGTTCAGTATTCGCGCTCTGGTCGCGGTAATCCGAAACTTTTTATAATTTTGCGAAATGATATTAAACCTGACGATATACGTCCCTTGATACGGTATCGATTTACAAGTGCCGCACAGAGACGATTAATTTCATCTGCCCATGCTCTCCGCAGCGACGGACGCGGAGCGGACGGCGCGAAAGGAGCCGGGTCGGGGTAGGGGGTTGTGAGGGGGTGTAGGGGGTGACGCCGGAATGAACCCCCTCCACCCCCTCACCCGCCCGCGGGGCGGGACCCGCAAAAAAAGTATTATTCCGTCTGCCGCATTATTTCGCTTATCGAGGTAATTCCCTGCAGAACTTTTAAGACGCCGTCCTGGAACAGAGAAATCATGCCGTGTTTTTGTGCCGTCTCTTGAACGTCGTATTCCGACAAGTTACCTCCAAGGATCATCTTCTCGAGGTCCTTGTTCATGGTCAGGATTTCAAACAAACCGATCCGGCCGCGATATCCGAGGTCGCTGCATTTTTCGCATCCTTTCGCGTCATAGATCGTCAGCGATTCGATCTTCGTCAGGTCCACATCCACGCCAAGATCTTTTCTGCTTTTGAGCGGCTCTACGGCCTCCTTAATGCGATCCATGATTTGGGCAGGCGCTTTGTACGGCTGTTTACAGTCGGGACAGAGGCGCCTGACGAGCCGCTGGCCGATGATCGCGTTAATGGCCGGGGCAAGCAGGAAAGTCCGGGCTCCCATTGCCAGAAAACGGGGCAAGGCGCCTGCGGAGCTGTTGGTATGGAGCGTTGAGAGCACCAGATGTCCGGTAAGCGCCGCATTGACCGACGTTTCCGCCGTTTCAAGATCGCGGATTTCGCCGACCATGATGATATCGGGATCCTGCCGCAAGAGCGATCGAAGACCTTTTGCAAAATCGAGACCGGCTTTCGTGTTGATTTGGGTTTGGTTGATCCCTTTAATTCTATATTCGATCGGGTCCTCAAGCGTCAGAATTTTTGTTTCCGGCGAGTTCAATTTAACGAGAATCGCGTAGAGTGTCGTCGTTTTTCCCGAACCGGTGGGGCCGGTTGCGATGATCATTCCGTTCGGACGTGCGATCTGTTCTTCAACGACCCGGAGCGTGTATCCCGTGAGGCCTAAACTTTCGAATGTCAGCGATTCCATGGAAAAGCGGAGCAGACGCATGACGACACTCTCGCCGTAGGAGGTCGGCACGGTGGAAACGCGGACCTCTATTTTGTCATTATCGAGGTATATCGTGAACCGTCCGTCCTGGGGTTTGTCGAAGATGTTGATCTTGAGTCCCCCGATGAGTTTGACGCGCGAGATGATGCGTCCCCATGATGAGCTCGGCAGTATGCCGACCTCATGCAGTACGCCGTCAATTCTCATGCGAATCTTGATGTCGTCGGTTTCCGCTTCGATATGGATATCCGACGCGCCGGATTTGAGCGCCGACCCGATGACGATTGCAAACACCTCGGTAATGGGTGCTGACGACAGTATTTGATTCAGTTCTTTGAGAGAGGAGATTTTTTCCTGCTGTTTTTTCAGAGCTTCGGCGGTCAGCTCGAATCCCTCGTCATGGCTTTCCAGTTTTATCGGGATGGCGTCGAATCGTTTGAATGCAAGCTCCAAACTTTGCTCGGAGATCCGGTAGATCAGTATCTTTGTGCCCCGATACTTGTCTTCGAGCTCGGTAACCTTCGACGTTATTGCCGAATCGGTGGGGTCAAGAGCACCCAGGCGCATCTCTCCCTCGGAAAGATAAAAGCAGACGACCTTATGTGCCGTACAGAAATCACGATTCAGGACCTGAAGTGCGTCGATCGTTATCGGAAACCCGTGCAGATTTATATAGTGAAACCCCTGGTTTTTTGCTTCAGTTTCAATGGCGTGCTCTTTTTGCTTCAGCTGGATATCAGCAAGCGTTTGTGAGAGCTCATAATCCTTATCCGTCTTAAAATGTATGCGTTTGCCTTCCTCGTCGCGTGATCTCGAGGAATGTGAGCGAGATATCACCATATGCTGTACATCCGATAGAAGTAGCGTGCGTTATGCCATGAGATGGCGGTGCAAACTGGGCAGATGGCGCAGCAGCCGGTGAATCTTGCTCTGGTGCTCCCCGGTCGTAATCCGCTTGAATACCCCGATCCACACAGACATCTGGAAAGTCGTGAAGAGCACCACGACGAGCGCGACGAGCGCGACGAAAGCGGTTACCGCCGTGACGGCGAACAGATTGAGAGCGGACGGCGAAAACGCAACCATCGCCGCAAACATCGCGAAGAGCAGGGTCAAGACGGGCAGCACGACAAACGAGACAACGAAGAATCCCATGATGATGATGCCAAAGAGAATCACGGCTGTTTCGACACTGATCACCCACGAACTCACGAAGAGAAGCCACCCGTTCCAAAGCGCTTCTTTGAGGCGCTGATTATAAAGCACGAGATAAAACATACTGTACCGCGCGACCAGATCGAGAACAATGAAAACCGGCAGTATGACGAGATACATGAGCGCGAGCAGCAGCAAGCGGAACGGCCCGGGGGTGAAGAAGACGGTCAGTATGATCGGCGTAATGACAAGGCCGATAACGAAGAGATAGAGGAGACGGTAGACGAGATTAATGCCGAATATTCCCCAAAAATGATCCAGTCCCTGACGAAAACTCGTCAGGTATCCTGTCTTTTTACGGTCGTGTAACTGGGACAAAGCATACATGAGTCCGCCCTGTGAACTCACAATGATGATTGCCAAAAGAATAACGAGAAGCAGCAGAAGGAAAAAAGCGGCGAGCGGAAGGATATCGATGACCTTCAGCGATCCCCAGGGAATGCGGTCCAGGGATTGGCTCCAGGTGAGGACGACGGAAGTGACGAAATCCGTCTTCCCGTACCACTGGGTCAAGGTGTCGGGAGCGTTACTGTCGGTGATGTCAAAGAATATCTGGAAGCTCCCGGCTACACCCATGAACGATGCGCAGAAAGCGAGCGGCCACAGAAACAGATGCGACCGGCACGTTTTCCATGCCTCCCGTAAGATCACGCGGTAAAAATTTTTCATATTTTTGTTTACAAACGAACTAAACGCGAGAGGTTTCTCGCGTTTAGTATACAATAAACGGACCGTGCTGTCTAAGCTTTACGCGGTAGCCATCAGCTGCTCGAATTCGTCTTTTTCGAGCGTTTCTTTTACTAAAAGCGTCTGTGCAATTTTTTCCAACCGCTCGCGCTGTCGCGTGATAATATCCTCTGCCGTTTTGAGTGCGTTTCGGATGAGTTTCATGATTGTCGAGTCAATGGCCTCTGCTGTTTTCTCGCTGTAATCCCGGCGTTCGTGAATTTCGCGACCCAAGAAAATGAGCTCCTCGTGTTCCCCATAGGTGCGCGGGCCCAGTTCGTCGCTCATCCCGTACTGTGTAACGATCTGCCGGGCAAGTTGTGTTGCCTTTTTGAGATCATTCGAAGCCCCGGTCGTCACCTCGTTGAATATTTTTTTCTCAGCGACGTGACCGGCGAGCATCACGGCCAGATCGTCAAGGAATTCCGCGCGGCTGTGATATTTTCTGTCCTCGGTCGGCAGCTTGAGCGTATAGCCACCTGCCCGGCCGCGCGAGATGATCGAAATTTTATGGACCGGGTCCGCGTTCGGCAGTTCGTGAGCAACCAAAGCGTGCCCCGCCTCGTGATAGGCGGTAATTTTTTTCTCTTTCTCCGACATGATGCTGCTCCTCCGTTCGGGACCCAGCATAACCTTCTCAATGGCCTGGAATAAACAGTTTTGTGAAATGATTTTCTGCTCGTCGCGACCCGCCATGATGGCGCCTTCATTCAGCACGTTTGCAAGATCGGCTCCGGAAAAACCCGGGGTACGCTGTGCCACCAATTTGAGATCGGTACCTTCGGCGAGCGGTTTGTTGCGCGCATGGATCTTGAGGATTTCCTCACGCTCACGGATATCTGGCAGATCCAGGGTAACCTGCCGATCAAAGCGGCCGGGGCGAAGCAATGCCGGATCAAGAATATCGGGTCGGTTGGTTGCCGCAACGACGATGATGTTCGTCTGATTGTCGAACCCGTCCATTTCAACCAATATTTGGTTCAACGTTTGCTCCCGTTCATCGTGTGAGCCGCCGAGACCCGCTCCGCGTTGCCTGCCAACGGCATCAAGCTCGTCGATAAAAACGATGCAGGGCGCCTGCCGCTTTGCTTTCCGGAACAAATCGCGTACTCGCGACGCGCCGACACCCACGAACATTTCTACGAATTCCGATCCGCTGATGTGGAAGAACGGCACCCCGGCTTCGCCCGCAACGGCCCTTGCCATGAGCGTTTTGCCGGTACCGGGTGGCCCTACCAAAAGCACGCCTTTGGGAATCTTTGCGCCCAGTTCGATGAATTTTTGCGGCTTGCGCAAGAATTCCACGATCTCGGACAGCTCGATTTTTGCCTCATGGGAGCCCGCGACGTCGCTGAAGGTAACCCGGTTTTTTGTTTGCGGCTGAAATTGTTTCGCATTGCTCTGTCCGAACATCAGTGCTTTGGAGTTCGCACCCTGGATTTGTTTCATCATCATCCAGATGAAGAAACCGATAATGATAATGGGGAGTATGATAGGCGCTATGGTGAGCATCCAGAATCCGAGACCCGTGTCGTTGGTGATGTCGATCTTAACTTCGGCCAGTTTGTCCGGGCTGACGCTGAAGTTATTGAGGAGCGTGCTTAAGGATTCCGTCGGTTCTTTTTGTGTTTCCTGCAGCGTACCGTCCGAAAGCTTTACGGAAAGCTTGTCGCCAGCGACCTCGATGGACTCAACCTTGCCGTCGTTGATTTCGGTCACGAGCGTCCCCACGTCGATCGCCTGCCTGCGCGTCTTATCGATCGTAAATAAACTCAAAAAACTCGACACGAGCAAAAAGACGAGAATAAACGTAACGACATTTTTTATCACATTCTGCTTCATACGGGCATATCCATCTACCTATTATAGATGACGAAGGGAATTCGGCAATGTTTCGTTTATGCTGCGGCGACTTCGGGCGCCGGCTCCTGCTTTTCTGATTTTTCTTTTGCTTTTTTCAAGGACAGGCCGAGACGATGATTTTCCGGCTCTATCGACAGGATCTTGAATGTGTAGGTCTCTCCGACCCTCACGATCTCGTCCGGATTCTTGACGGTCTTGGGAGACAACTCGGAGATATGAGCGAGACCGTGGATTTCCTTATCGAGCTCGACGAACGCGCCGAACGGATTGGTCTTCAGGATCTTTCCTTTGACCAATGAGCCGACCTGATACTTCTGCAACACTTCCTTCCACGGATCATCCTTGAGTTTCTTCATCGAGAGAGACACTTTGGTGTCCTGAAGAGCGATAATTTCGGCTTCAACCGTGTCGCCGACTTTAACGATATCTTTCGGGTCATCGATGCGTTGCCAGGCGAGCTCGGAAATGTGGATGAGCCCTTCCAAGCCCTCGCCGAATTCGATGAACGCGCCGAAGTCCACCACTCCCGTGATCTTTCCGGTGACGCGATCGCCGATTTTGTACTGCGCAAGGGACGCCTTTTGCTTCTCGTCCCAGGCGGCTTTCTCGGAGACGATCAATTTTTCGTCTGCTTCGTTGACGTCGATGATTTTCGTCCGCAGATTCTTATTAACGAATGTTTTCAGGTAGGCCAGGATCTTGTTTTTGTCCCCGCCTTCGATGCGCGGATAATTTTCGGTCGTCAGCTGCGATACAGGAAGAAAGCCGACGACGTTGCCGACCTTCACCATAAGCCCGCCTTTATTGGCGTCAATAATCTTGCTTTCGACAATCGTTTCTTCACGGAGCATCTTCTCAAGATTGTCCCATGCCTTTTGATGGCCTGCCTGGCGGAAAGAAAGTTCCATTTCGCCGCGCTCGTTCTCAAGGTCGACAATCGTCGCAGCTGCATGCTCTCCTAATTTGAGCGACGAGGCAGCATCGGATTCGTCTTCCAGTTCTTTACCCCGGATAACCCCGGTCGTGATGCCCGCGATGTCGAGGTATACTTCATTTTTTGAAACGCTGATTACGGTTCCCTCGATCAGATCTCCGACCTTCGGGAATTTGAAAGCGTCCATTTTATTTTTAACGAGCAATTCCATCGCGCTCGTTTTTGGTACTGTTGCGGTATTCATACGGTATCGTGCGTGCTCATGCATACGCTGACAGGAGCATGGCGACTGACATTACCCCGGACCTGCTTCCGAGGTTTACCGCCGATTTTCGCGCGGTAAAGTGTATTAAAGGTTCGCGCATTCTAACCGAAAGTTGATTTTTTTGCAAGTCCTAAAAAAAGAGTCGGACGCTGAACTGCATCGTTCAGCGTCCGTTGTTCTGCCCGTTACGGGCAAATTCGTTCCGTCGGATTCGATTCCGGAGCTTACGGAGCGCCCTGTTCCGTACCAGCCTGGCGTTTTCGCCGGACGTGCCGATCCGTTTCCCTATCTGGCGGAGCGTCAGGATTCGTCCTTCAAATCCAAATGTATAGCGCAGAACCTTGCGTTCACGAACGCTCAAAACCTCCATTGCTTGTTCAACGAGCAGGAGCTGCTCGCGGAGTTCCAGGATTTCCAGGAAGGGTCTGATGCGCGGATCGGCGATGCGGTCCTGCACGTGGTCGCCCGACTCGTCGTTCCCGATCGGTTCATCGGTGCTCACCGCTTGACGCAGCGCCGGATTGCCCAGGACATCTGCAATCACCGCTTCTTTTGCGCCAGTGTACGATGAGAGCTCCTCGCGCGTTGGCTCACGCTGCAGTATCTGGCGCAGCTGTCGCATGGCTCGTACAAGGGTCAGTACTTTTTTGTACTGATACGACGGTATGCGTACGGTCCGCGAGATCTTTGCGAGCGCCTGAAGGACCGCCTTACGAACATACCACATTGCGTGTGTGATGAAATTTGCTCCGCGTCCCGGATCGTATATCCGGGCTGCCTCGATGAGCCCTACCGTCGCTTCGCCGATGAGGTCTTCATCGGCGATCCCGAGTCCGCGGTATGACAGCGCGATATTGACGGCCATGGCGCGATTCATCTCGACGATCTCTTGTAGCGCCGTGTGGTCGTTGGTATTGCGGTAGCGCTGAGCGAACTCGCGCTCGCGCTCATGGTGCGTTTCTTTGTCTATCGGTTTTATGGACCCGATGATGTACTGCATGGTCGACGGCGAAGAATCGGCGCCGCCGGGGCCGAACTTTTGCCGCGTGCGGGCCATGGCTATCCTCCGTCATTTGGGTTTGAGGGTTGACTGTCGAAGAGCGATAATACTTCGTTCTAGTCGATATTCCGGATTTTAGCAAGCCGCTTGTTGAGATGCTCGAAAAAAGCCCGTTTTTATTGACAAAAATCGATCTTTTTCTCATTTACTTTTTCTTGACTTTGTGCTATTATGAGGTAGTTCCAATTTGCTAGGGAGCCATTTTTTTATGCCCCGTTACACAACTTTACGACCCGCAGCCGCGATGATATCGAGCATTATAAGAAAGATAACGCACAGCTTTTTTGAATTAATTATTATTCAAGTTGTGTAACGGGGTATGCAGATTTCGTGGTTTGGTTACAGCGCATTTCGCATCCAGAACGACGGTACGACGGTCATTACGGATCCGTCAGACGCCGGGATGAATTTTTCCATTTCAAAGCATCAGGCCGATATTGTCGTCTGCAGCACGGGCGATATTTCCACCGACCCGATCGGCGGGAAACCGTTCATCATTACGACACCCGGAGAGTACGAGGTGAAATCCGTGTTCGTGCACG
>Ga0155891_144_pt2 | contig 13368 bp, 14 predicted proteins | sample RifCSPlowO2_01_FD_107545 | JGI IMG/M metagenome (GOLD analysis project Ga0155891, IMG submission 107545) | Candidatus Komeilibacteria bacterium RIFCSPLOWO2_01_FULL_52_15 | reverse complement strand
AGCAATCCCGCCAACGGCGGGGAAAACACATTAAAATAGAAGTAATCGTGGAAGCGTGCCAGAGTGGTTGAATGGGGCAGTCTTGAAAACTGCTAGACCTGCAAAGGTCTCAGAGGTTCGAATCCTCTCGCTTCCGCCAAGAACATTTTCTATCGAGGGACCGATTTCTATGAGGCGGGTCAGCGGTCGCAGTCTCGTACCAAGCCCGCCTGCCATAACAACATGTGCGATTTTCAATGAACTACCTCCTAAATTTTATTCCTTTTTGTGTGAAGTTTTGTACGTTTGTAAGGCGAGTGCCAAAGTTGCTTCGTGTATACCGTTTTTCCGAAACTGCTTGTAAAGAGAGGAGAGTGGCCGCCAAAAATACTCAATCAGCTCTCCTTTGTTAGGGTTGGTTCGGGCTAGCCGCTCAACCACGCGTGCCACGTACAAATGTTTCACATCACCTTTCTTACCTGAATCTGGAAAGTAGGTCAATAGCCGGCGAAGATTACGAATTCGATACCCTGTCTCCTCAAGAACTTCTCGACGAGCAGCTTTTTGCGGTGTTTCCCCTGGATCGACTGTGCCACCCGGGAGGTCATCAGTTACACGTCGGATGGCTTGACGATACTGCCGTACCAGCAGTGCTTGGCCGTGATCGTCGAGGACAATGACGGCAACTAACGTGTTTCCTTCGATGGAGTAGAAGTCGTCGATGAGTTGACCGTCCGGGAGAACGACAGACTCGCGCTTCACCTTAAGGAAGGGGCTATTAAGGATATATTTACTGTGCGTAGTTCGCCAGGGCTTCACCATAGATTGTATAATATCATACATGATTACTCATTGACATCACAGTCTAAAATTTTTCATTTTCGATTGTTAAAAAACCTGGTAAATGTACAATGCTAACCTGCTACTATAATTCATTTCTGGCTGTCAGTCAAGCGAAAATGAGACACCCCAATATCCCGTTCCTGTGTCCCACTTGTCCCATTTTGAAATCTCAGACCCCGACCGAGTCCCTTCAAATTAACTGATGGACGAAGTCCTAAAAACCCTTATATTACCTGAGTTGATGTGGTTCTAGACCGAGACACACCGCCAAGATTGCAAAACGCAGGAGCTGGTATTGTAGATTTTATAAAATAGGATTAGGGTACATAATGGTCGATGTAGATAGTATCTATTATAAATAACAACACAATACCTATGAAAAAAATGAGCAAAAAAATGGAAGTAAAAAGTTTTACGTCCCCGGACGAAGTAAGAACGTTCGAAAAAGGAAAGGTAGAACTGGTTAAAATCGGAGGCGCGATGGTTGGCAAAGCGACCTTTGATCCGGGATGGAAATGGTCTGCGCACGTAAAGCCGCTCGCTAAAACCGAATGGTGCGAAGCCCCTCATTTCCAGTACCTCGTATCGGGAACAATGCACGTCGTAATGGCTGATGGTACGGAAACAGATTTAACGCCCGGTAGCGTATCCTTGCTGCCATCGGGCCATGATGCCTGGGTGGTTGGAAACGAACCGGTAGTTGGGGTTGATTTTCAGGGGATGGTTGACTACGCCAAGAAAGCTTAGTGAGCCGGGCCGGCTGAAGCCGGTGGGCTTTTAACTATACGCCGCCTCACCCAAAAGTGAGGCGGCGTTGTTTATGACTTCGGAAAAAATTTGTCGCCAAACGTGCTCAACGAAGCTTTAACGAAGTTGGGGACGAAGGGGAGACGGGCAATTTTTAAATCCCTGACGTATCGTTAGACATTTTTTTGTTTGCCATGATACCGTAACTGTGTGAGCTAAAAATTCATGGCTCTGGCAAAATTGTCATAGATTGGGCATACTGACTACTAGATACTATTATCGTATGTTTCAGGCAAAAAAGAATCTGCTCGTAATGAGTTTCCTGCAGGCAATCGCGACCGCGGCCTACGTTGCCGTGATCGGTTGGCTTCTGTATAACGGGCAAATGATTTTCGACAGAATGCAAACGGTTCTTGCGCCGATCGCGTTTCTCATGTTGTTTGTTCTCTCGGCCGCAATCACCGGAACGCTGGTGCTGGGACGGCCGGTGCTGTGGTACTTAAGTGACCGCCGGAGCGAGGCGGTGACGCTTTTTTCGCTGACGCTCGGATGGCTGACTCTCTTTACGTTGCTTCTGCTCACGACGCAAGTTCTTTTCTGACGTGACGAATTCTCCTGCGAGCGCATGATAGCATCCTTCAAACGCGTCATTATTTTTATCACGCTGGTTTTTGTTGCGAGCGGCTGTGTTCAGGTGCCCCGCCGGGCAAGCACCTCGCTGCCCTCCGAGAAAGCCGCGTCTCCTTCCGCACAAGCAGGAGATCTGGCCGGAGAGCCACAGGTCGAGCCAGATAGCATTTCCCTTCCTGCACTGGCTGAAAAGGAATTGGATGGCAATAGTTTGACCCTGGGCAAGGTGCTTGCCGGCAATAGCGCGTACACGCGCTACTATAGTACATACAACTCCGGCAGGTTTAAAATTTCAGGCATTATGAATGTGCCGACGGGCAAAGGTCCGTTTCCGGTGCTTATTTTGAATCACGGGCATATCGATACAGCGGTGTATACCAATGGCCGCGGGTTAAAGCGTGAACAGGATTATCTTGCCCGTCGCGGGTATGTGGTGCTCCACCCCGATTACCGCAATCACGCCGACTCCGATAAGGACCCCGACGACGAGTACTCGCTGCGCTTCAGTTATACGGAGGACGTCATCAATGCGGTGCTTGCCGTGAAGAATTCCGGTTTTTCGTTTGTCGACCCGGAACGGATCGGTATGCTGGGACATTCGATGGGCGGCGGGATCGCGCAGAACGTGATGGTGGCCAAGCCCGATCTGGTAAAAGCCTTCGTCTTGTTCGCGCCGGTGAGCAGTCAGTATCGCGATAATTTTGAGAAGTGGGTACAGAGACGCGCGGAGATCGCCGATGTAATTATTCGGGAACACGGAACGCCCGAAAGCAATCCCTCGTTTTGGGACAATGTCTCGCCGATCAATTTCTTGGATCGCGTTGTGGCACCTGTCCAGATTCACCACGGAACCGCCGATCAATCGGTTCCGCTTGCATGGTCTCAAAAGCTTGACGACGCGCTCGAGCGCACAGGCGCCGAGCATCAGCTGTACGTCTACGACGGAGAGCCGCATGAATTCATTAATGCGTGGCCACTCGTCATGCAGCGCACCGTTGATTTTTTTGACACACAGGTGAAAGCGCAGTAACCTTGAGTCAACTGCTATGAAGATACAAAAATACTATCATTCGTGCATCGGTATCGAGAAAGACGGCAAACGGCTGCTGATTGATCCGGGCTCGCTCGCGTTAAGCGAGGGAAAGCTGAGCGTAGAGGATATCGGTGCCGTTGATGCCATTTTACTCACGCATAAGCATCTTGATCATTATGACCCTGTGGTGCTACGTGCCTTGATGCAGCTCGCGAACCCGGTTATTATTACGCATCAAGAGGTTGGTGCGGAGCTAAGGAGAGCGTCGATCCCTTATGAGCCGATAGAGGCGCTTACAGGGCTGCAGGCGGCGGGGTTCACGATACAGGCATTTCAGGCGCCGCATGGCCCGATACCCGCAGCCGTTCCTTATAATCTGGCCTATTCTATCGACGGGACCGTGTTCCATCCCGGGGATTCTATAGAGGCGTATCCGGACAAGAGGTATCCGATACTCTTGCTTCCGATTGCGGGCCCGTGGCTGCGGCTGATCGACGCTCTCGCGTACGCCAAAAAATTGCAGCCGCGCACGGTGATCCCCATACACGACGGTATCATCAGGAATTTCATGCTGCAGCGCATGTACGACAATATGTGCCACCCGCAGTTTGAGGAGGCAGGCATCGAGTTTCGTCCGCTGGCACCCCACGAGTTTTTGGAAACATAAGAGCTTCGACTCCCCGCCGAATCAACGGCTTTGTATAAATCTTCTCGATTAGGTAGCATAAGAGAGGACGTTTTCGACTATGGCAAAACGAATACTGGTCTATACGCTGACTTACGCCCCGTTTATCGGCGGGGCAGAGGTCGCCCTGCAGGAATTGGTCCGGCGGATACCGGCGGAGGAGATCGATTTTGACATTGTGACGCTTCGCTTTGATTCGAGCTTGCCGCGTGTTGAAGTCATCGGGAACACGACGATCTATCGTGTCGGATTTGCCTCAATGTCTCCTGTGATGGCGGATCTGTATAGGTTCCCCCTGTCACTCAATAAATATTTGTTTCCAGTGCTTGGTTGGTTGCACGGTTTGTTCCTGCATCGCAGAAAAAAATACGACGCCGTGTGGTCGATAATGGCAAACTATGCGGGATTCGCGGCATTGTTTTTTAAACTCGGCGCTCCGGAAGTGAGATTGTTACTGACGCTGCAGGAAGGCGATCCGCCGGAGCATATCCGGAGGCGTGTCGGTATCTTCTATCCCGTGTTCCGTCTGCTGTTTAAAAAAGCGGACTTGGTGCATACCATCTCGACGTTCCTTGCATCCTTTGCAAAAACGGAAGGATATGCGGGAACGCCGGTTGTCGTTCCGAACGGCGTCGATCTCGAGCTTTTCAGCGCACCGCAGCCGGAAAAAACGGTCGCCTCGCTTCGCAAACATCTGCATAAGAAGAACACCGACGTATTTTTAATCACGTCTTCGCGCCTGGTTCATAAGAACGCCGTCGATATCTGCGTTCAGGCGATGCCGCTGCTGCCGAAACGGGTTCGGCTGCTCGTCGCGGGCGCAGGCCCCGATGACTGGAAGCTGAAGCTCTCGGCGATAGAGTTCGGCGTGCAGGATCGCGTCGTATTCCTGGGGCACATCAATCAGCGCGAGTTGCCGGCGTATCTCGCGGTATCGGATATTTTTGTCCGGCCGTCGCGATCCGAAGGCATGGGCAACTCCTTTATCGAAGCCATGGCCGCTGGTATTCCGGTCATTGCAACGCCTGTCGGGGGGATCATCGATTTTTTGTTTGATCCCAAGATTTCATCGGGACACGAGCCGACCGGCCTTTTTTGCGATGTCGAGAGCCCGGAAAGTTTGGCGGCGTGCGTGACGCGGCTCACGGACGATGTGGCGCTACGTGACAAACTGGTCGTACAGGCGAAAAAAATCGTTTTTCAGCGGTATTCCTGGGAGCATATCGTCTCGCGCATGCGACAGGAAATTTTTATACCGCTCCTGGACGGGCAAAAGAAATAGTATGCAATTCAGCATCATTATTCCTACAAAGAACGAACTTGCCAATATGAAACGGCTGCTGCCGCAGTACGACGCGCTGCGCGGAGCCGCATCGTATGAAGTAATTGTTGCCGACGGAGCGTCGACGGACGGAACGATTCAGTATGCCCGGACCATCACGAATCGCGTCGAGGTGAAAACGAAACAGGAACGGGAAACCATCGGTGAAGGCCGGAACCGGGGAGCGGCCGTTGCGCAGGGCGATGTTCTGGTTTTTGTCGATGCCGGTGTGCGTATTCCGGACGTGCCGGGGTTTTTCCAGGCCATCACCCGGCATTTTACCGATACGACCGTCGTCGCGGCGGTTCCCCGCGTCAGCATCGATCCGGGTGTGGCGACTTTCGCGGACCGGCTTGTGCACGGAACCGTGAATCTGCTCATCCGGGCGAGCAACGCACTCGGCTGGGGATCGGGCAAAGGTGAAACGCAGATCATACGGCATAGTGCTTTTCAAAAAGTAGGCGGTTACAATGAAAAATTAGTCGCTGCAGAGGATCACGATATGATGATGCGGCTTTCGAAGATCGGAAAGGTGAAATTTCTGCCGGAGCTTACGGTCTACGACGATCCGAGCAGGTACAGAAAATTGGGCTACCCGCGCGTTATCGGCCTGTGGATCCTGAACTGGTTTTCGATGCGTATTTTCCGGCGGTCATTCAGCAAGGAGTGGAAACGCGCGACCTAATCCCTGCTGTGTGCAACGACGAGCGCCGTTACCCGTCGCGCTCCCGCCGCTTTGAGGGCCCGGGCGGCATCTTCCAGTGTCGCGAAAGTCGTGGTAACGTCGTCCAGCAATAGAACGTCGCGAGGACTTTTTTGCGTGCAACGGAACGCAGCGGTCATGTTTTTGAGCCGTTTCGCCCGTTTCAGCCGTGTTTGGGAGGGCGTATAGCGTGTTCGCACAAGGAGCTCGCTGACCTGCAGAGATGAAGTTTTTGCCAGTGATTGTGCAATGAGCGAACTCTGGTTGAATCCGCGGAGCGCTTTTTTTCTCCAGTGGAGCGGTACCGGCACCACGATGTTTGACGACTGCGGAAATGCGTCCAGCGAGCGCCTTAACGCGTTGGCAAGACAGGGAACGAGAAGCGTTACACCCTCGTATTTGAGTGCCCGCAGGGCAGCTGAAACCGGAGTCCGCTCATACCGTGCAGCAATGATGCACGCGTGCAGAGAAGGCGCTGGATTGAGCACCATTTTTGGCGCGTCAAGCGTAAAAGAGGTAACGCACGTGTTGCACAAAACATCACCGTATCGTTTGCACGAAACGCAGAACAGCGGAAAGAACAGATCAATGAGCGGTGCGAACAGTGCTGATAAGATCATAAAACAGGGCATGGAGCCCTGTTTTATCGATAAGAATTTTTATTTGGCGAAAACGATCTCCGAATTTTTAACCGTAACGCGAATCGGCAGTTTTTTCGCGAGCCCTCCCGAAATAAGATTGCCGGCAAGCGGGTTTACGACATAGTGTTCGACTGCGCGCTTGAGCGACCGGGCGCCTTCCTGTGGTCGGAAGTGTTTGACGAGCGCAGTTACCGCTGCTGGATCGAACGTCATTTCGAGTTGCCGCGACGAAAGAAGCCGCTGCTGTACCAATTGTAGTTCGCGCAGAATGATTTTTTTGGCTATCGTTTCTGTGAGCGGCTGAAAAATAACGATACTGTCGAGCCGGTTGAGAAATTCTGGCCTGAATTGATCTTTCAGGGCCCTGTTGATCTGATCTTTTAATGCGGCAAAATCGGAGAGCAGCTTGTTTTCATCGAGCGCGAAACCGACCTGCGCCTGCATCGTAAATTCGCGCAAGCCCACGTTCGACGTCATGATGATGATGGTGTTCTTGAAATTGACGCGTTTGCCGGTTGCATCGGTCAGGTAGCCGTCCTCAAGAACGGGGAGCAGCAGGTTGAATACGTCGGGATGCGCCTTTTCGATCTCATCGAACAGCACAACGCTGTACGGTTTTTTGCGGACGGAATCGGTGAGAATATTCCCTTCTTTGTAGCCGATGTAGCCTGCCGGAGCGCCGATGAGTTTGGAAACGTTAAAACGCTCGGCGAATTCCGACATGTCGATCCGGATCAACGCGTCCTCGCGGTTGAACAGATAGCGCGAAAGCAGCCGGGCCATTTCGGTCTTTCCCACACCCGAGGGCCCCAAAAACATGAACGATCCCAGGGGCCGGCGAGGGTCGGAAAGGCCCGCGCGGGACCGGCGGATCGCTTCCGCCACGAGCCGGATCGCTTCCTGCTGGCCGTACAGGTGCCTGCTCAAGTACTGCTCGAGTTTTGCGAGTTGTTTCTGCTCGGTCGCTATGATCTCGGCCAGCGGAACATTGGTCGTCTGCGAAACGACGACCGCGATGTCGTGATCGGTGATGATGCCGTACGGTTTCTCGTTCGATTTTGCTTTCAATTGCTTCAGGTCGTTCAGCTCCTGCAGGATAATATCCTCCTGGTCTTTCAGGTTCAGCGCCTGCGTGTAATTCTCGTTCATAATGAACGTGCGCTTCGTCTCCTGAATCGCCTTGATATTACGCTCCAGCTCTTTGATGCGCCGCGTCTGAGCGCTGAATTTTTGTCCGATCTTCAGTTGCGACGCGGCTTCATCGATAAGATCGATGGCCTTGTCCGGCATCTTCTTGTCGGGGATATAGCGCTGTGAGAGGGAGATTGCAGCACGGAGAGCGTCCTCGGTGATCGAAACATTGTGAAACTTCTCGTAATTTTCCTTGATGCCGTGGAGAATTTCCATGGTCTCCTTTTCGTTCGCCTCGTCCACCATAATGACCTGGAATCTCCGCTCAAGCGCCTTGTCCGTCTCAATGTACTTTTTATACTCCTCATAGGTCGTTGCGCCGATGCAGCGCAGTTGTCCGCGGGCAAGCGCGGGTTTCAGGATATTTGCCGCATCAAGTGAACCGGAGCTTGAACCGGTACCGATGATATTGTGGATTTCGTCGATGAACAAAATGACGCTCTCGTCCTGTTTAACCTCGTCGATAATCTGCTTCAGGCGGTTTTCAAATTCCCCGCGGTACATGGTTCCCGCCACGACCGCCGAGAGATCGAGCGTCAGGATGCGCTTGTCCATCAGAACATCCGGAACGTCTCCCTGCAGAATTTTTTTTGCAAGACCTTCGATGATGGCGGTTTTCCCCACGCCGGGGTCTCCGATCAGGATGGGGTTGTTCTTGGTCCGCCGCGAGAGAATTTGGATCAGACGGTTGATCTCGTTTTTTCTGCCGATGACGGGGTCGATGTTCTTTTGAATTTTTTCGTTCGTCAGGTTCGTGGTAAAAAGCTCCAGCGTTGAGGCCGATTGCTCTTCGTCCATGAGCGCGTCGATGTCGTGATCGTGTTCGTGTTTGTCGGGGGACTCCGGCTTCATGTTATTGAAGCGTGACGTGCCGCGCAGCACCACCTCGAGCTGCTCGATGAGTGATACCGTATTGACCTGGTGGTTCGTGAAGATCGTGCGGATCTTCGGGTCGGGAACGCGGACAATGCCCATCAGCAGATGTTCGCTGCCGACGTAGCGGTGGCGGTACTCGTACGACGTTTTAACCGCGATCTCGATGATCCTCTGGCTTCTTCCCGAGGGTTGCGGCAGATTCCAGACGTCCATGGTTCGCGTTGTTCGCAGATTGATGTTCAGGCGTTCGGGGGAGCGAAATGAAACGTTTTTCAGCGAGACATTCTGTTTTTGCATGATCTCAATGCCGATGCAGCCCTGCTGCTGGAGCATGGCCTCAAAAAGATGCACCGGCTCAATAGCCGAACTTTCCTCCTGCCAGGCGATATTTTGCGCCTGGATAAGGATTTTTTTGAAGTGCGAGGTGAATCTGTCGAGGACGTTGTCGTTCATGCCATTGCTCGTAATCGTTTAATTCGCTCGGCGATAGGGGGGTGTGTCGAAAAAGGGTTCCCTGCTGTTTTTATTGTATCATTTTTATAAGGACTGGCGAGGAAGAGATGTGCCGTAGCGCGGTTGACGCGTGAAAGCGGTTGATCGCTCGCCGCGATTTTTTCAAGCGCTCGAGCAAGTCCTTCCGGATAGCGGGTTAACAGGGATCCCGAAGCATCGGCAAGATATTCGCGTTTGCGCGAGATAGCGAGCTGGATGAGCTGCGCAAAAAGAGGAGCGAGGATAATGAGAATGATGCCTACGAGCGCGAGAATGCCGCCAAGCCCGCGGTCGTTCGAGCTCCTTCGTCTGGCGCCGCCCCAGAATAAATTATGGCGTGCCAGGTCGGCAATAAGCGCAACGAGCCCTACGCAGACAATGACCACCGTAGCCAGGCGAACGTCATAATTCCGTATGTGCGAAAGCTCATGCGCGATGACGCCCTCCAGCTCTTCGTTTTCCAGCGCTTTGACGATCCCGTCCGTGACCGCAATTGATGCATGCTGCGGATCGCGCCCGCAAGCGAACGCATTCAGCGCTCCATCCGGGATACCATACACTTTCGGCATCGGGAGTCCCGCGGCAATGCAAAGATTTTCAACGAGATGATAGACGTACGGATTGTCCGTTGCGGTGATTTGCTTCGCTCCCGAGACGGCGAGTGCGATTTTGTCGCCCTGAAAATAGCTGACCAGGGACATAACAACGGCAATGATCGAAGCTATCGCAAGAATTCCGGGTCCGGTATCGAAATACGCCTCAATCGACCAGCCGATGCCGATGATCAGCAGTAAAAAAATACCGATCAAGAGGACTGTCTTTCTTTTGTTGCTCGCGATTTGGTTATACATGGTTTTTTGGGATCTCCGGAATTACAAAATGTAGTAACTCTTTTGCATTTTGTCAACCCAGCACCACTTTTACTCAAGAAAGTATCATAAAGTGGCTATAAGCAAAGGAATAAACTCAGCTCAGCGCGTGGTATCTGGCACAAAAGTGGTGCTGGGTCAAGCCGTAAGAGACAGCACCACTGACCGGCTTAAGAGCGGATGAGCTGTACCAGTAGTGTCTAGAATTTGACCGAGACGTTCTCGCGTTGCTGTTCGTTCTTCACCTCAAAGTAGGCAAACGCGGTAAATGCGAGCATTTGCGCGAAGATGCTGTCGGGGAAGACCTGGATCTTGGTATTAAAGTCACGAACCTGCCCGTTATAGAAGCGGCGCGCTGCCTGGATTTTGTTTTCGGTATCGGAAAGCTCGTCCTGTAGCTTGGAGAAGTTTCCCGATGCCTTGAGATCAGGATAATTTTCTGCGACCGCAAACAAACTCTTTAACGTGTTCGTAAGCACGTCTTCTGCTTTTGCGCGCGTCGGCGCCTGTTCCGCCTGCATGGCGATCGTACGCGCATCGGTAACGGCTTGCAGCGTCTTTGCTTCGTGCTGCATATAGCCCTTCACCGTTTCAACGAGATTCGGAATGAGATCATACCGGCGCTTGAGCTGCACGTCGATATCCGAATATGCTTCCTGCACCCGGTTCCTTGATCGGATGAGTGCGTTGAAGAGAGCTATGCCCCACAGCACGAGCAGAACGATGAGGATGACTATGGTAAGTACTGCTGTATTCATATTATTTTTAATTAAGAATTACGCGTTCCTCCGCTTGTTAAGAACCCCGCTATAAATAAAATACTACGATTCGCGATGCATCGAACGGCGATTTGTCCTTTATGTTCGTGGTGCTCTCCGCCGAAATGATATCGCCGACGACCAGCTCCTTAGTATAGGGCGTTGTCTTGTTGATTGCTTTCGCTGCTTCTTCCGGAGGAAGATTCAGAAGGTTCTCTCTCATTTTTCTGCTCTTGCCCAGTATCTCGGTATCCTGGGTTATTTGGACCTGCCGCGTTCCGAAGGAGGTTTGCATCGTAATGATCTGCGTTGCATCATCAATGGCTGTAATGTTCCCGGTGTATGAATACACGGCAGCATTTTCAGGAGGCATTGGGGGGAAAACAGGCGCCGCAACTGGTGCACCCGCACCCGTAGGAACCTGATTCGTGTTTGTTTGAGGGGTTTGGCCTGTTGGTGAGCTTGCCCTGTTAAATAAGGCGACAACCACCCCGACGATCAGCATCAGGACGACGATCAGTATGATACCCCCGGTCGTTTTTGTTACGCTAGAAGACATGTATGACGGCACTTTGAAAAACTACCGATTCATTATATAATAAGTACACCCTTACGGTCAATATAAACACATAATCTTAGGAAATGAATGTGAGCAAGTTTTGGACGACTCGATCTCGAAAGATTTTTTACGGCGCGCTGGCTGTTTTTTCCATCAGCGTCGCTATCGTCCAGGCGCAAAATTTTCTTCCACCTGCGAACCCCGCACCCGATAATGGTCAGGATCTGAATGACATATCGGGCGATACGTCGGAGTTTGTACAACTGAACAGTGCCGTCGCCAATAAGATTGACAGCCAGCTGAAGTTTGCTCCCACGACTTTATCAAACGCCATTGCTGGCGATTTTGAAAATAATGTCGGCGTTACCGGTGTTGCGGGCGTTGCGAGCCCTGCGCCGGCGATACCGAATAATCCCGGAACCGCTGTCTATGGGTATGCGCAGAGCAGCGGTAGCAGAGCGGGGATCTATGGACGTACAAATGGAGGATTAAGCTCCACCGGTATTACCGGTGAAACCGCAAGCGCATCAGGTTTTGCGGGCAAGTTTTTTGGTCAGGTACAAATAGATACTGACGCAAGTCAGGGCGACGTGCATGTGCAGAATAAAATCACCATGGGTGCCGGTGCCTTGGCTACGGACAGCACTCAAGCGTATTCCTATTCCAGCTATGGCGACGCCGGCGTCTATACCGTCTCTTCCGCACTCTACAGTAATAACGGCACGAGCGTAACGACAAATCTCAGATCAGCGCTTTTTGGCGATTCCTCGGCCACCACGGGTTACGGCGTGTACGGCTATTCAACAGCTACCTTTGGCGTCAACATCCTGAACAACATCATTAGCACGACGCAAGGCGGTGATGGCGCCTGGGCCTATTATATCGTAACGGGGTCCGGGAGCGGCGCATACGGATTGTCGACAAAAGGCAATGGTGTCGAGGCCCGGGTTGGCAGCGCTTCAAACTTGCCGGCAGCATACGGTCTGATTGATGCCCCGGGTTCTGCACGCGCGGGTGATGCGAGCGCGGCGCTATATGCGACCGGAAGTGCTTTTGCCGGGTTGTTTGAAGGAGATGTATCTATTGCAAGCGGTAAGAAGATATATATTAACGCGACAGGAATGACCGAAGCGCAATTGCTGGCGCTGTTAACCTGGTGCGGTGCTTCCTGCCCGGATCCACATAATTAATGCATTTCATGAAAACAATTTTTAAATTTGGACCAGCGGGTTTACCCGCGCACCAGAAGGCCACGGGTGTAAACCCGTGGATGAACGGCCTTCGGTACGGGGTTCCGCACCACCAAGGCCTGTTCGCACAGAGGCCCCGGCTGTCAGGCCGCGGAGCTTCACTTCTGATCTTTGGCATGTGCGTATTATTTGTCGGTTCTCTGTACGGCGCCCGTGCAAGCACCTTCCGCGGTCCAGGCAGCCCGCCGCCGGCTATCACGAATCTTGATGCGCCTCTTGACTTCAGCGATTTTGTCAGCAAATTGAAACTTTCAAGCCAAACAATTACCGGCCCGGTTGAATTTTTTAACAACGGCGCCTATCCTGCCTGGCTTGGGTATACGAACGGAGGGTCGGTGAATGTCGGTGTCATGGGTATTGGCAAGAGCGGCGTTCTACAGTCGTACATTCCAACAGATCCGTTCCCTTTCACGCCAACTCTGGGGGTCTACGGATATGCTGAAAACGGATCACCGAACCTTGCAGTATACGGGTACAGTGAGAGCGGTTCCGGAGTCGTCGGTCTTGTCACCGGCGCTTCTGATGTTGCCGGAAAATTTTGGGGAAGAGTAAACATTGACGACACGCAAAGCGGGGCAGTCCCTGGGAAGTTGACCGTTGAGAATGTTCTCACTGCGAATCAAGGAATGTATTTGGATAACCCCTCTGCGCCGGCGTTGCAGTATGTCTCAACGTCAGGGTACCAAGCTTCTGACCTTATTCTGGGCACGGCGACCGGCGGCGGTTCCGGAGTCGGAGCGTACGGTTGGAGTACGGCCTCGTTCGGGGTGACGGTGACTGCAGTCAACGAC
>Ga0155891_110_pt4 | contig 14083 bp, 12 predicted proteins | sample RifCSPlowO2_01_FD_107545 | JGI IMG/M metagenome (GOLD analysis project Ga0155891, IMG submission 107545) | Candidatus Komeilibacteria bacterium RIFCSPLOWO2_01_FULL_52_15 | reverse complement strand
CGCTGCGGGCGCTTTTACCGATCGCCACGCAAACCAACGTCGGGATATTCGGCAACGGGAGATTTTTTCAGTATATGCTGTCGGCGCTGTATTCGAGTTTTTACACCGAAGCGGAAGAGATCGCGGCTGCCTCGCACCGCGAGCTCAACAAGCTTATCCCCGCGTACGTGAAGCGCGCACGCAAGAGCGACTACGTAGTTGCCAATCATGTGGCGATGCGAAAACTCGCGAATGAACTGTTCCGCGGCGTTACCGCTGCCGCGGCTCGGGAGGAAATCGATTTGCTCGACTACGGCGATGATGCGATCGCGACGATACTGAAAAAAGACAAACGGATCGGGGCGGAATCGGTCAAAGCGGCACGGCAGCACGAATTCGACATGTTTACGATCACCTGCATGTTGTACCCGTACGTATCCCATCCGTTCCGCCAGATACGGGACAGGGTACGCGGCATGAACGCTGCCGAACGGCAACGGATCGTCGACACCTACGTCGGTAGCCGGCAAACGCGCCGCGACAGGCCGTACCGGGCTTTTGAGAGCGGATATCCCTACACCTTCGATCTGGTGACCGATTTTGGCGTGTATAAGGATCTGATGCGCCACCGCATGAATACGCAGCTTCGTCAGCTTTTCTCGCCGCTCCTGGGGTTCGTTATGCCTGAAGATCTTAAGACCGCCGGTTTTGCGGACAAGGCCAATGCGTGCAACACCCGCGTTACTTCGCTTTATAAAAAACTGTACGAAACGCTTCCGTATGAAGCATCGTACGTCACTTTGCACGGCAATAAGGTGCGGTGGCTTTTGGGCATGAACGATCGTGAAGCGTTTCATCTTCTGGAATTGCGCACGACACCGCAAGGGCATCCCAATTACCGCAAGACATCTCAGCGGATGCACGAGGCCATCAGGAAACAATCCGCGTGGCGGGCGGATGCCATGAAGTTCGTCGATTACAACGAGTATTTTTGGGCACGGGGCGATTCGGAGGCGCGGCAGCGCGTTAAGGAACGGGAACTGGAGGAACGTTTGAAGCGCACGGGCAAAAAGGCATGAAGGTATCGCTTATCATGACGATGACGGTTGACGGGTTCATTGCGCGGGACTCAGGAACCGATGCCGAGCTCGTTTCGGCTTACGCGCCGCTGTTTTTTGAGGATACAACGCAGCTTATCGGAACGGTTATCGTGGGTTCAAATACGTTTAGCTTGCTCAAAGAACCGTTCCCGGGCCGTTTAACGATCGTTATGAGTTCCGTGCCGCAGCCGGAGAGAAATATCTCCGGTATCGTCGAGTTTCACAGCGGTGAACTTAAGGATCTCCTGGCCGAGCTTGAAACACGCGGCCTGCACGAGGTAGCCGTGGTTGGCGGTTCGCAACTGAATGCCAGTTTTCTCGTCGATAATCTTATCGACGAACTATACGTGATCGTCGCTCCGCGACTCTTTGGCCAGGGGATTTCGCTCGCAAGCAATTATGATCTGGAAACGGAATTACGCTTGCTCGAGGAACGGCAGCTTGGCAGCGACGCGGTTTTGCTCCACTATGAAGTCGTGAAATAACTATGAAGAAAGGAAAGCTTATCGTCCTGTACGGCATCAATAACCTGGGCAAAAGCACCCAGGCGAAGCTTTTGGTCGAGGAACTCACGCGTCGCGAATTCTCGGCTTCGTATCTCAAGTACCCTTTGTACGCCTTAGAGCCATCGGGGCCGCTCCTGAACGATTATTTGCGCAAAGGAAATACGTTCAAATTTTCCGCACGGGAGTTCCAATTCTTGCAGGTGTTGAACCGTACGCAGTACGACGCAACCCTTCGCGAACGTGTTGCAGCGGGAGAGTGGGTCGTTGCCGAGGATTACGTCGGCACCGGTATTGCCTGGGGTATGGGGGCAGGTGTCGATCGCACGCTTCTGGAAACGCTGAACCGCCATCTGGTGAAAGAAGATCTGGGCATACTGTTCGAAGGCGACCGGTTTCTGTCCGGTAAAGAACAAAATCATCGTCATGAGACGGACGATGATCTTATGGCCCGGGTGAAAGCCGCACACGTGGATCTGGCTGCCGCTCGAGGATGGCAGCGGCTGCCGGCGCATGGTACGATTGAGGAGGTGCAGCGTTCCGTGTGGCGCATCGTCGCCGAGCGATTTTCTTTATGAAAAAACAGCAGCCACTTGAAGCGGTCATCGGACTTGAAATTCACGTGCAGCTGAAAACAGCTTCAAAGATGTTTTGCGCGTGCGCGAATGTTTTGGGTGACGCTCCGCCGAATACGTCGGTGTGCCCGATCTGCCTGGGGCATCCCGGAACCTTGCCGGTTTTGAACCGTGAAGCGGTGCAAAAGGGCATAGCTCTGGCGCTGGCATTCGGCAGCGGGATAGCGAGTAAGATGCGGTTTGACCGCAAGAATTATTTTTATCCCGACTTGCCGAAGGGATATCAGATCTCGCAGTTCGACCGGCCGCTCGCGAAGGACGGTTCGCTGACACTCGCACTAGAGGGAGTGATGAGGACATTTTCGCTCGAGCGGCTCCATCTGGAAGAAGATGCCGGTAAGAATTTTCACCGATCTGACGCTACCCTGGTGGATTTCAACCGCGCCGGTGTGCCTCTGGCGGAAATCGTCACGAAACCAGATTTTAGATCTCCTTCTGAAGCGCGGGCATTTTTACAGGAGCTGCGCTTGATCGCCCGATACGTCGGCGCGAGCGATGCGGATATGGAAAAGGGACAGCTCCGGTGCGATGCCAATATTTCGTTGCGGCCTGTGGGTGACGAGACGCTATACCCGAAGATCGAGGTCAAGAATTTAAACTCGTTCCGCTCCGTCGAGCGCGCGTTGGCCTACGAATCGAAACGTCAGGCGGAACTCTGGCATCAGGGCAAACCTCCCGCGCAACAGGAAACGCGCGGCTGGGACGAAGGAAAGGGCGAAACGATCCTGCAGCGAACGAAGGAAGGCAGTGACGATTATCGTTATTTCCCGGAGCCGGATCTGCCGCCGATCGATATTTCAAAGAAGGACATCGAGCTGATCGAGAAAGCCATTCCCGAACTTCCCCAGGCGAAGCGTGCACGTTTTATTCTGGAATACGAGCTCAAACACTCCGAGACGGACGTCCTCGTTGCAGACAAGGATGTCGCGGATTATTTTGAGGCAGTGGTGAGCGAACTCAAGGCGTGGCTGTTTGATTCCGGACAAGTCGAGGAAGGTACGCACGATGAGATTTGGAAGAGAAGCCGTCGTAAGATCACGAAACTCGCGGTATCGTGGCTGACGACAGAGCTTTTTAAACATTTGAACGCCGAAGGGAAGGCGATTACGGAATCGCCGGTCACGCCGGAGAACATGGCGGAATTCATTGTTCTCGTCTACGAGGGGAAAGTAAATAGCAGTGCCGCGCAGACGATACTCGACGTGATGTACCGTGAAGGGAAAGACCCGAGCGATATAGCGGAGGATCGCAAGTTGTTTCAGACGAGCGACGCATCAGGCCTTGCTGAATTTATTAAACAAGCAATCACGGAGAATCCGGACCAGGCCGAGCAGTACCGTGTGGGCAAAGAACCGGTGCTGCAGTTTTTGGTCGGCAAAGTGATGAAACTCTCCGGCGGGCGGGCAGATCCTGCCGTTGTTGCAAAACTTCTAAAAAAAGAGCTCCGTCCGTAGTTTGAGGTGCGGAGAATATCGTCTTTGAGGCCTTGACGGCGCACGAAATGACTGGTACTGTTCCCAGTCGTTTTTGTTCCTTCCAGTGCAACCGCAGCGCCAACCACTTCATACGGAGGGCTGATGGACACAAAGCTTTTCGAGCTGGCTACGACGTTCGATCTGTCTCTGATCGCTCAGCACCTGCACGATCGGGTGCAGAAGACGCCCCTGACCGAGGACACGAATCTCTTCGAAGCGCACGAGTACCTGCCGGAGCTGAACCGCATCACGACCGGCTACGACGGTCAGGGACGTATGTCCTACCGGCTGCTCGCCCGAGACAGAGATCGCGTCGCAGTGCTGGCCGCGCTCTACGATTGTGCGGCACCGCCGCATCTGCACCGCGAGGGTGAGGATGTCATCGATCTTGTCGGCGGGCTCAAGGAGCACGAATGGTGCGCCGGCCGCGTGTCGTCTGGTCCTGCAGGAAGCAGGCACCGCTGGTCTCGCTGGGGGGTGGAATCTTTCCATCAACCGTTCACGAGCGTCGGCAAGCTCTGGGTGGGGGTGTACCTCCAACCGCACGGTCTGACGATCTTCGATTCGATGACTAGGACGGAGCTTGGTAAAGTGTTCCAGACGCATGCGGTCGCAGCCGAGCGACTCATGGCCCAGCACAGCTGGCACCGGCTCTCCGCGACGGAGGCACGCATGGTCGTGGCGGAGAACCTGAAGCTCCGCATGCCGCCCAATGCGGCCGAACCCGCTCGCGAGCTCGCCCGCGTCTGACAGGCGGAAAGTCGCCTGAAACATGAACGGGACGTCCCTGGACGTCCCGTTTTTCTTATGATTTAAGAAAACCCCGAACGAATGGGATGGCGTCGGCTGTTGCGTGTACCCAGGCGATATCGTGTCGCCGGTTCAATTTTTTGAACCACGTCATTTGCCGTTTTGCAAGACGGCGGGTGTTGCGCTGGATGAGCACAATAACCTCGGCAAGTTTCCTGCGGCGCATCAGATATTCGCGCCATTCTTTGTAGCCGATGGCCGTCAAGGGATGCGCACGCCATGAATAGCGGCGTACGAGCGATTTTACCTCGCGCTCGAGTCCCGCGAGAACCATGGCGATGACACGTTCATTGATGCGCTCGGTGAGCTGATCTTGCGGGAGGTTGCATCCGATGATGCAAAATTCGAATTCGGTCGGCCGCTGCTTCTGGTTTTCATAAAATGAGGAGCCGGTCGTGATGGCGTGTTCGAGGGCGCGGACCAAGCGTCTGCGATTGTGCTCATCGATTCGCGTGGCGGTCTGCGGGTCAATTTTGCAGAGCTGACCATAGAGTGATGTGGTCGCGTGCCGTTCCAATGCCTTTCGAAGGGACGCGTCGGGTTTTGAGGCAGGAAGTTTGTAGTTCTCGAGAATACTCGAAATATAGAGTCCGGTTCCGCCGACCAGGATCGGTAGCTTGCCCGCTTGCATGATAGTTGTAAGCGCAACCTGAGCGCGGCGCTGCCAGTCGGCAAGAGTAATCGGCTCATCTGGTGTCGCAATATCGATCAGATGATGGGGAATCGCTTCGCGATCGGCTTGCGTCGGTTTGCTGGTACCGATATCCATTCCCCGGTATACCTGCAGCGCGTCGGCGGAGATGATTTCCCCGTCGAATCGCTGTGCCAAAAAAAGCGCGAGCGCGGATTTACCCGCAGCCGTTGGGCCGAGGATGACGATGATTTTAGCTTTTCGCTTTGACGCGTAGGGTGCGGGATCCATAGGGTTTGGGCCTGATTCGGGTGAAATGGCCGGCCAGAGACGGCCTGCGTGCGCGAACCCGTTCTCGTTTCTTTTCGCGCCGTTCGGCACGCACCTTTTTCATGGTAGTGGGGTTAGATCGATTGCTCGATCGGCTATTTTTTGCTGGAGCATGGATATAAACCGGTCTCGCGTCGTTGGTACAACGTCTTTTGCGCCCCTGGTGCGTACCGCAAGTTCTTCCGATTTCATTTCCTTATCACCGATAACGAGCGTAAAGGGAATTTTTTCGTTTGACGCTTTTCGTATCTTGTTGCCGACTGTTTCATTGGAATCATCAACGGTTACACGGATGCCTGCCTGCATGAGCGTACGTGCGTAGTCGTGGCAAAAGGCGCGATGGTCTTTGCCGACTACAGCAATACGAACCTGTTCCGGGGAGAGCCAAAGCGGAAAACTTCCGGCAAAACTTTCTGTGATAATGCCGATGAAGCGCTCCAAGCTGCCATAGATGACTCGATGGATCGCGATCGGAGTTTTGGCGGTGCCATCTGGAGCGGTGTACTTCAAGCCGAATCGCTGCGGCTGCTGGAAGTCGAGCTGGATGGTGCCCATCTGCCAATCGCGGCCCAGGGCATCTTTCATGATAATATCCACCTTCGGGCCGTAGAACGCGCCGTCCTTTTCTGCAATTTCGTATTTTCCCGTTCCGACTTTTTTATCAAGAATCGAGGTGAGCGCTTTTTCCGCGCGATCCCAGGTCGCGGCGTCGCCCAAGAATTTTTCTGGCCGGGTTCCTAGGCGGTATCTGAACTGAAGTTTGAAAACGCCGTAGAAACGCTCCGCGATCTCAAATATCCGTTCATATTCATCCGCAATCTGGTCCTCGGTAACGAAGTTATGTGAGTCGTCCTGCCGGAAAGACCGGGCGCGCAAGAGCCCGCCAAGGGTTCCCGAGAGCTCATAGCGGTGGAGAATATCGGTATCGGAAAGCCGCAAAGGCAGATCTTTGTAGCTTCGTGTTTTGGAGGCAAAGACGATCATGGCATTCGGACAGTTCATGGGCTTCAGACCGTACACTTCGTTCTCGCCCATAGTTGCAATGAACATGTCACCCTTGTAGTGATCCCAATGGCCCGAGATCTGCCAGAGTTCCCGCTTGTTAACGAGCGGCGAAGCGATTTCTTGGTATCCGCGCATACGATGCTCTTCTCTCCAGAACTGAACCAGCTCGTTAATGAGGACGAGGCCTTTGGGTAGCCAGTAGGGGGAGCCGGGTGAGGTTTCATGGAACATGAACAATTCGAGCTCGGCGCCGAGTTTCCGGTGGTCGCGCTTTTTTGCCTCTTCAAGCATCGCCAGGTAGTCATCGAGTTCTTTCTTGGAGGGGAATGCAGTGCCGTAGATACGGGTGAGCATTTGGTTTTTCTCGCTGCCGCGCCAGTACGCGCCTGCGATGGACATCAATTTGAAGTGTTTCAAATCTTTGGACGGGTGTTCGCAATGCCCACCTCGGCATAAATCCGTGTAGTCGCCCGATGTGTAGAAAGTCAATTTTTGCCCGTCCTTGGAAAATTCATCGATAAGCTCTAATTTATAGGGATTGCCCTGATACTCTTTTTTCGCATCCGACGCGGAAACCTCTTTTCGTTCGAATCGTTTCCAGCTCTTCACGAGTTCATGCATCTTTTTTTCGATGGCGGGTAGATCGCTGTCCGATATCGGTTTGGAAAAATCAAAATCGTAATAAAAGCCGGTCTCGATCGCCGGGCCGATCGTGCGTTTTGTATCGGGCCATAGCTCCATGACGGCGGCCGCGAGGAGGTGCGATGCCGAATGTCTGAGGTTTTCGAGGGATTCGTTATTTGACTCTTTCATAGATTACTATGATTCATTGTATTACCCACGCACTAATTTTGCCAGATTATCGTGGTCGAAGCGCTGCGCCCCAAGAGGTGCGACCTATTCGGTCACGCGCTTCGCGATATTTTAATATTTTCAAATACGGATTAGCGTTCGCGCTCTTGTTTGTAGCAAAATTTGTGCGGGGTTATTTTCGTTCCGCCATTCACTCCCTCGCATACTCGGGAGGTTCTGGCGACGAAAATAAAATAGCCCACGACAAGATACTTGCCCTGGGGCCCAGCTCCACTTTTGTTCCTCATAATCATCTGAAGCTTATTTCAACTTCTGATGGCTGATCGCAAGCCCCGCTGCGCGGGGTGACGAACATAAGGCACAAAAGTGGGGCTGGGCGGTTCCACCCAAGTTCTCAGCACCGATATCCGGTAACTGAACACTCATTTTCTTGCTGCTTAGTGCTTTCGCAATCCAGCACCACTTTTGTTCCTGCTGCTAACTTTTTAACGCGGGGTGGAGCTTTGTAGGGCGTATCCCGTGTATTCTTCCATCAGGCGCAAAAGTGGTGCTGGATAGGCCATGTGGTATATGGCTCAATCGCAGGTGCAAATACAAGTGTAGGCCTCAAAAAGAGCATCGTCAAGATATATTGACAAATAGTAATGAAAATGGTATCATTTTTAATTACGATTTTGTTCATCGAAAGGCCCAGTACCGGGCATTTGGCGCTCGCGTGCCAGATCCCAAACGCGAGAAGGAGGCAGCGATGCCTGCGAATCGTTTTCAGTTTAGTTTGTCATGGTATTCCGAAGGCCCTACGTTTGGGGAAGCCATCGAGCATATCTGCAAGAAGATGCAGGAAGAGTTTCTGAGCGAGCTCCGCCGCGCCGGAGTCGCTTTCACCGGCAATACGGCGTACGGTCCGCATACGACCATTCTGTTTGAAGCTGATAGCGTCGGTAAGGGATTTCACTACGCGGATCTGATCCAAGCCTCGCTGCGGGTTCAGTTCCAGGCTATGACCGGGATCAGCGTGCGCTGCGGCGGCCAGACAGCCGAGCAGATCGTCGATACGCTGGAAGCGATCATCAACAATTGCGCGGCAGATCTCAAAAAAACGCGCAATTTCTTCCGCAATCCGCTTATCGCCGACGTTCGCGCAACTCTCGAGGCCGCAACTGCTCATGCAGGGAAGGCCAAGAGAGAGTAGTATCAGCGCCCGCCCGCCCAGCTTTACTGGGACGTGGCGGGCGCATTTTTTATAAACTATTTCACCTCAACCGTTATATGATCCGCAAGGAGCGGAAGCCACAGAAGCCAGCGAGGTGTTATCTCAACTGTCGCATCGGCAAAACCCTGCTGCGCAAGTATCGCTTGCGCTTGTGTCTTTGAACGTCCGGCGAGCGATCTCACGTCGACCGTGGGAGCGGCTGTTGTGGAACGAACCCAGGCAGAAGTCGTGAGGGCGATGGTTGCATGCTGTGCCGCCTTGTCGAATGAAGCCACCGTGTACGACGTTGCGTCAGGAACGAGCTCGATGAAGCGGTTCACGTTATCGAGGTTTTCGGCGATGATTTCTTTTGCCGCTGCATCGAGTGCTTCGGTCGTTACGATAACGGCATCGACGCGAGCGTCAGTTTCGGCTTTCAGAGTATCGGTTTCGGTCCCGACGGCAGGGGTTATCTTGACTGTACCCAAATCGACGATAAGCATCGAGGAGTTCAGACGATTTGGTTCAAGAATCACGCTCGACAGCTCGGACACGGCTTTTGTGCGCGCCTTTTCTTCGAGCGCGGTTTTTATTTTTGTCACGTCATCTGTGGTCACCAATGCCCGGGACGGCCGGTCATAGCTCATCGGTTGCGAACTGTCGGCAAATATCGAATCCTGCAGACCTTCCCAGAGCCCCGGGATCGTAAAATGACTCGGGCCGATCAGGTATTCGTCGCCGCTCTGGTCGGCTTCCGCGTACACGTCCACCTTCCCGTTGGCAGGTATCGAAACGGCCTGCGTGATGCGGAAAATTTTCCCGTCGTTCGTGAGCAGGCGTGTCGTTTTTACGAGCGATTGATCGCGCGTGTAGTTGTTTTTGATGGTGACGGTTCCGCCGGCTTTTGTCGTTCGCTCAACTTTCTGCGACACCGGCATCGAGGCATCGACGCGGTATGTTCGCGCGATAAAATCCCCCTTGAGAGCGCCTGATTCGTCGGCGGCAACGACGTTTGCCATGCCATCCGTCGTGAATCGCTCGCGAACCCCGCTGACAAGAATTTTTGCCTGCGTAACCGTCAGGTAGATCGTAAAAAGCAACGCGGCTGCCGCAATGAGCACGAAGACGTTGATCATCCAGAGCGAGATGCGGAGTGATAGGCGCATAGTACCTCCAAGTATAGCAGAGACGTCCTCGTTGTCTATCTTACGTCGGTTCGACGATGACCCCGTCGGTGCCCAGAGATTCCTTAAGCTGCGCGAGGAGCGTGGGTTCGTCGGAAACGCGAATATTGGTTTTTATCCGGCGTTCGGCGCCGTTTTTCATGATAAGGTACACGCTCATGCCCCCGGGGTAGCGCTGAAGAATGGATTTTAAGCCAGCGAGCTCGTCCTTGCCGTAATTTCCAGGAAGCCGCAGCCATAATTTTGCGTGCGATTCGTCGCTGTTTTTAAGGTTATTCAGCTGGGATTCGTCCAGAAGGGTTGCGACGTCGGCGAGAACTTTGGGTACCCCGTCCTTATCGGAAAGCGCGCCGCGGATTTTTATCAGCGTGTGTTCGGCCCAGAGCTGCGGCTGCTCTTCGTAGATGGAAGGAAAAACGACGACCTCGATCGAACCCGTACTGTCTTCGATGGTCGCGAACATCATGGGCTTGCCGTTTTTTGTAATGATTTTTTTGACTGCCGAAATGATTCCGGCGACCATGACCGGTTGGTTCCCGCCCGAGCGACCGGCTAGTTCGTGGATCGGAGTCGCTTCCCGCAGCAGGCCGGCATACTTCTTGAACGGGTGGTCGCTGATATATAAACCGAGTAGTTCCTTTTCAAATGAAAGTTTTTGCATGGTGGACAACGGTTCCACGGTGTCCAGTTTTAGTTTTGAAAATTTTGGCGAAAGCGGAAGATCCGCGAACAGGTTTTCCTGCTTGGTCGAACTTTGTTGGTGCGTTTTGCGCGAAAACTGCAGCAGATTTTCCAGGTTGGTCATGAGCATGGAACGGTCACTCACGGAATCGAGAGCCCCCGCCTTGACCAAGCTTTCCAGTGATTTTTTGTTGAGGTCCTTATCCGTGATGCGCGTCAAAAAATCTTCGATCGTTGCGAATTTCCCGCCGCGTTTTCGTTCCTGGATGATGACCTTGGCAATGTGCTCGCCGACGTTTTTTATCGCCGAAAGCCCGAAGCGTATGGTCTTGGTCACTTTTTTCGTTTCCTCGTCGACCACGACGCTGAAGTTCGTAAAACTTTCGTTGACGTCCGGCAGCTGAACCGTCATGCCCATTTTACGGCACTCCCGTATCTGTTTGGCTATTTTTTCCGTGTTGTCGCGATCCGCCGTCATGAGCGCGGCCATGAACTGAGCCGGATAATGGGCCTTGAGGTACGCCGTCTGGTACGCAATGATGGCGTACGAAGCGGCATGCGACCGGTTAAAGCCGTACCTCGCGAACGGCAAAATGAAGTCCCAAATTTTTTCGGCCGTTTGTTGATCGATGCCGCGCTCGACCATTCCCTGTATCATCTTCGTGGACTGTTCGGCGAGCAGTTTTTTGATCTTTTTACCGACCGCTCTGCGGAGGATATCCGCCTCTCCGTAACTGAAGCCGGCGAGATCCCGCGCAATCTGCAATACCTGTTCCTGATAGACGGCGATGCCGTATGTTTTGGAAAGAATACTGGCAAGCTTGGGGTGCAGATACTGGGGCGTGTGCTTTTTTTGCTTGCCCGCGATGTACTCCTCGATGAATTCCATGGGTCCCGGCCGGTAGAGCGATACCATCGCGATGATGTCCTCGATCTCCGTCGGTTTCAGTTTTTTGAGGTACCGCGTCATGCCGTCGGATTCCAACTGGAAAATGCCGGTCGTCTCGCCGCGCTGCAGCAGCCGGAACGTCTTTTCGTCGTTCAGCGGAAGAGAATCGAGGGCAATCTTCACACCTTCCGTTTTTTCTACGATCTCGATCGCCGTTTGTAGAATAGTAAGGTTGGTGAGCCCTAAGAAGTCCATCTTGAGAAGGCCGAGGTCCTCGACCGGATGCATGGAATACTGCGAGATGATGCTGTCCGGATCGGATGACGAGTATTGCAACGGTACGTGCTCAACCAGCAGATCCTTGGTGATAATGACCGCGCAGGCATGCGTCGAGGTATGACGGGCGACGCCCTCAACTTTTTGCGCCATGTCCAAGAGCCGCTTCGCCTGTTCATCCTGATCGTATAAGGTTTTCAGTTCCCGTACTTTTTCCAGCGAGTCGGAAAGCGTCGTAAAACCGGGAATGAGTTTAGCGATTCGATCGCAAAAGGCATAGCTTAAGCCCATGACGCGGCCGACGTCGCGGATCGCAGCCCGGGCTGCCATGGTGCCGAACGTGATAATCTGCGCCACGTGGTCCTTGCCGTATTTTTCTTCGACATAGTGCAGGACGCGGTCCCGTTCCGTGTCGGCAAAATCCATATCGATATCGGGCATGCTGATGCGCTCGGGATTCAGGAACCGCTCAAAGAGCAGTTCGTAGGCCAACGGGTCGATGTTGGTGATGCCTATGAGGTATGAGACCAAGCTGCCCGCAGCGCTGCCGCGGCCGGGGCCGACCATGATGCCGTTCTGCTTTGCCCAATTCACGAAATCCTGAACGATCAGGAAGTAATCGGCAAAGCCCGTTTTGTGAATGACGTCGAGCTCGTAATCCAGGCGCTGCCGGAGCTCATTCGAAGCGTCGCGTACCGAATGCCCGTAGCGGCGTTGTACGCCGCCGTATGCCAGTTCCTGCAGGTATTCATCGCCCGTTTTTCCGGCAGGGCTCTGAAAGTACGGAATGTTGATTTTTCCGAGCGTGATCTCCGTGCTGCAGCGCGCGGCAATGGCCAGCGTGTTTGAAATGGCTTCCGGGACGTCCTTGAATTGTTCGGCCATCGCCTCGGCAGACATGAGCGAGACGTCTTCGCCCAAATATGACATCCGATTTTTATCTGACAGCCGGGCCTTCGTTTGCAGGCAGAGGAGTACGTCGTGCGCTTGTGCGTCCTCTGGTGCTACATAGTGCACATCGTTCGTCGCGACGAGGCCTGCGCCGGTCCGCTTGGAGAGTTTTTTGAGCGCGGCATTCACCTTGTCCTGCTGCGGGAGTGACGGGCGGATCTGAAGTTCGAGATACAGATTTTCTGTCCCGAAAATATCCAGCAATTTGCGCAGGTTGGTTTCCAGCAGCGCGGTATCGTCGGCGATGATGGGCCGCGAGAGCGGTCCGTTCAGGCATGCCGTCAGCGCCAGGAGACCGTTACTGTGGCGGGCGAGAGTTTCCCAATCGAAGCGCGGCTTATAATAAAATCCCTCGAGATGGGCGCGGGTCGTGAGCAGCAGCAGATTTTTGTATCCCGCGCTCGAGTAGGCGAGTAAAATAATATGATAGGGTTTGATGTCCCTATTCTTATCGGTCATCGGTCCGTCGGTCAGATATGCCTCGACGCCCAGGATGGGTTTAATGTCGTGCTTCAGGCACTCCTGATAAAATTCGACAAGACCGTACATTGCCCCGTGGTCGGTGAGAGCGAGTGCGGGCATGCGGTGCCGTTTTGCGGCAGCAACAAGTGCAGGTACGGTGCCGAGGCCGTCGAGCAGGCTGTAATGGGAGTGGGTGTGGAGGTGAACGAAAGACATATGACGCAACGAAACAGGAATTGATCCTGTTTCAGGGTAACGGTGCGGCGTTCTGCTTAGGCGCCCTTTTTAGTTTTCGTTTTTGTTTCCGTTGCGGCCGTGTCGCGATGCTCTTTTCTTGTTTTCACCATCTCAACGATTTTTTCCACTCCTTTGATGACGAGCGGGATGAGCGCCGCGGCACCGCTGATTTTTTCCTTAACAAAATCAAGAACACTGGTAAGCTTCTGGACGGCAGCCGTTGTTTCGCTGACGACCTTCTCGACTTGCCGGAATAGACGGATAATATAGACGAGTATCCAGGCGACGAGGACCGTTATCGTAACGACCGATAGCGCCAGAGCGTAATTGAGGATATCCCGTGATGACATAGCAACGTATCTACTATACCATAGTCGGACGGCTCAAAACAATGGTGACCGGGCTTGTCCAGCACCACTCCGACGTAACGTCGGAGTGGTGCTGGGCGTGCATAAAGCCGGGGGCTTGTGTATACTGGAGATAGTATGGCAAATAATCCTAACGTTCAGATTGATAAAAGTATGTTGGAGCGCGGCTATTGGCTGGCCACGCATCGACTTACGATAAAGCGATGGGGATCCATAGCCCTCTATGCGATCATCGGAATCATGTATACCACATTTTTTATTCAGTTCGGGCTCTATCTGTTCAGATACAGCGATTGGAATACGCTCGTTGCACAAGCTGTTCCGCCGACGATAGATTGGAGAGTGGCGCAAGCGAACTCCGGACCCAAAGAATTGCAATTCGGTCAGCCCCAGCTTTTTTCCCTTGGCGATAATCGGTATGATTTTATCGTTTCTGTGGAAAATCCCAACCGGCAATGGTCCATGAATTCATTCACGTTCAGTTTCGTGGCGTCGGACGGTACTATCGTAACCGGCGATCCAACGTACATTCTGCCTGAAGAAAAAAAGTTTGTGTCGGTTC
>Ga0155891_112_pt3 | contig 16716 bp, 13 predicted proteins | sample RifCSPlowO2_01_FD_107545 | JGI IMG/M metagenome (GOLD analysis project Ga0155891, IMG submission 107545) | Candidatus Komeilibacteria bacterium RIFCSPLOWO2_01_FULL_52_15 | reverse complement strand
GTCCCACCCTTTACTACAGAAAGGGTTGAGGTTGAGGTTACTGCTCCTGTCCCTCCTGAGACAAAGAGTTCTCCGGAAGTTAAGCCGGGGGTGAAAAGAGAGCCGTTAATGCGCAACTGGTTATCGAAAGTTGAGGAAGCCCTCACAAAGATACCCGCCAAGGACGAGGTGGGGGTCAGGGCCAGTGCTGCAAAGTTGGCTGACTGCCAGTTTGAGCCCCCCGCACCAGCAGCCGTATCATCATTCGCGCAAATGAGGTTGCCGCTGGCATCCGTCGTGAGAGTTCCGTTGCTGCTATAGGTTGAGCAATCCAAATTATTGATCGTGAGGCCATTCGTCAGAGTAACGGCACCATTGAAGCGGCTCGCACCCAGAACCGCAAACGTCGTGGTCGGATTCGCAGTTCCGATACCGACGCGGTTTTCATTTACGTTAATGACTAAAACGTCGGTGTCAAAAACACCCGATGTCGCAAAAGTTGAGGTTGCAGTTGTTATGGTCAGACGATTCGCTCCACCGGTCGCAATATCAAACGTGTCTACTCCGCTACGGTAAATACCGGTATCCAAATCAGACGTAAACGTTAAGCCCGGAAGTGATGCCGTACCGTCAGGAAGTCGCAACGAACCTCCAACGGCGAACGAATCGGTAGTTGATGCGGAGTTAAAGCTTGCGCCTCCGCCAAGAGTCAGGTTCCCCGAGCTCAAAACCGGAATTTGGCTGCCGGTCGGCGTTTGAGACGGCACAAAACCACCAACCTTATTGGCATTCAAAGCATACCCGCTTGCGGTAATCTGCTGGCGCGGGGAAAGATTTTCAAAACTTTCTACCCCATCAACATCGGCACAGGTCGCACCATTCCTCGTGGCTACCTCAACATTCAGATAAACGGTATCGTTGTCGTTGAAATTATAGGACAGGGCATCGGGGGTAGTACTTCCGATATCTACATTGAACACGCCTTCGGTGACGGTGACCGTAGCTCTGCCCGGAGGAACTGCAGCGGGCCAGAGTTGCGTATCGGGTGCTCCAAAAGTTGCATCATCGTTGATCGCAAATCGAAAACAGAACGTCCCCGTTTGAAGTTCGCCCGTAGCATTGGTAAGCCGGCCCTGATAACTGATGACCTCGGGCACACCGGTAGCGGCAAAACTCCGAGACACGGAAAAAAGTACTGACGCGAAAGTCGCGAGTACTGCCAAAGTCAAAAAAACTTTGAGAGATCCTCCTGACAAGCTTATTTTTGTTTTCGTCACACCGGTGATGTTTGCAGTGCTTTCGCTCTGTGTGTTTGGCTTATTTTTTCCTCTTAGATACCCAAAAATCCCCAATGAAATGGGATTCCACAATTTTAAATTGTACGCTTATTATAACAGAAATCTTTATAAAAACAAAAACACTCCCCTGGATGGGGAGTGTCGTGAAGATAGCTACTATAGATACCGCTTAGCCGAGCTATGGAGCGAACTTATGGCTCCGGCTCTGCAGGTGGCGTCGTGGGTCCGCAATACCCCAATACCGGTATCGTTCGATAGCGATAATTTCCGGTCAATTGAATGGAAGCAGTACCGATCACGACGATCCTGTTACGTCCGGTAAAGGTAATGTCCCCCGACCCTTCCAGGACACGAAGGGTTGGCGTCTCATAATCCGTTGTGAAGCCGACAGCTTCGATGTTTCCATTATACGGCACTCCCGACATATCGGACGAATTCAGCTCAATAAAAACTTTCGAATCGAAAATAATTGCAAATCCCCTGCCGCTGCCGTCAACAACCCCGATAGGACGTCCGGGACATGATGTCTCCAGAGTTGACTGACCCGTTGCAACTGCTGCCGAAGCTCGAGCTTTGCTCAATTCCCCTGTATACGCAATATTACCGAGCGCTCCGCCAAAGAACGGTCCTGCGATGAGCAGCGCAAGAACCAATGTTGTGACATTCGACACAACGAGAGCCGCCATAGTGGCATAATGAACACCACGATGGACGTTCACGTGATTCCCCCTTTTTTTAGTTTGCATAGATATCTTCTAATAATTACTCAACCAACTACTTATAGTATACGACAGCCCGTGATAATCGTTAAGCTGTTCGTCAAATTCGAAAACAATGCTTTCACGGCAACGTGATCTTAAATAATTGAGATGCCACGACAAGCAAAGCAAGCAGCACACCGATATATACCATCCGATGCGCTCGCGGTTTCACTCCATTCCCGTTCGCATCGGTACCCAGCGTATCCTTAAAATAATTCGTGCTCTTCACCAGCTCAAGGATTTTTTGCACCTCTTCTTCGGAGTAGTATCTCCATCCCCTGCTGTCGCGCGGTGCCATCGGGATCAGGCCCATCTCCTCCCACCGGATAATGGTGCTCTTGTCGCGATCAATCTGCCTCGCGATATCGATAAGACGTAATTTTTTTGTAAACATAAGTACTTAAAAAGACCTTATTTCATTCCAAAATAAAGTCCAAAAAATAGTAACGGTAACCAATTGTGCTGTCATATTTGTTTTTATTTTAGAGATACCACCGCACCATAGTACTATGGTAGCTCGAAAGTAATTATATCTTAAAAAATGCAAAAAGTCAATAATAATGAGCTAATTTTAGGTAAAATTAGCGATGAAAGTATCATTTGAGCGATGACAAAAAAATAGTGCTAGAATTAGCACTTTCTTTAAATATAGATCACAATTTACCGAGATATTTTAATATATATGCTCTCAATTTATCATTTTTGTAAAATTTGCTGCTACTAGCCAATTTCTGGAGTTAGCACAAGTCCCTTCTTAACCGATGAGGCCTTCGTATCGTTAAACTCCAAAATATCTCCTGCGCTAAGATCTTTAAGGGCCGATCCTTCATAACTGCACTTGATTGCCAGAGGCGATCCCTTCATACCCGCCTTCTGAAGTTCCTGCCCGCTTTTATCAAAGAGTGCTTCGATAATAATCACGCCGCTTTGAACATACGCTTCCATCCCCGGGATCAACCGTCCCGATCGAATTTCTCCGGAGATGGTGATGCTCTGCGGCGCAATCGTTGCCGTAGCAACACGAAAGGTCCCCTTCATAGATTTTTACTTAAATTCGGAAAAGAGTTTTTTGACGGAGCGCGGTTTGCCGGAATACGTTGCTAACGCCTTTCCTTGCAGATACGCGAGCTCGTCTTCGTATGTCTTTCGTTTACTGTCCTTATAGAAAATGCCGGTTGGGAGCTTATCGCTCTCGAGTGCCTTCACAAAGGCGGCCTGACGATCCTGCGCCGTATAGGACTTGTCTGCCTGCAAGTCATAGACGCGTTCATAATAGAACGAGTACGTGTTCAATTTGTTGAACGTGACGCAGGGCTGAAATACATCAAGATACGCGAAGCCCGGATGCTGAATGGCCTGCACCATGAGATTCTGAAGCTGCGCGGCATTTCCCGAGAACCCTCTTGCGACAAAACTGGCTCCAGCGGAAATCGCGAGCGCAATCGGATTAAGCGCTTCGTCAATAAGTCCTTCGGGCGTTGACTTCGCTTTCATGCCTTTGCTTGAGGTCGGCGACGCCTGCCCGGTCGTAAGACCGTAGATGCTGTTGTTGTGCACGATGTAGGTGACATTGACGTTACCGCGGATGGCATGGATAAAATGCCCCAGCCCCTCACCGTAACTGTCACCGTCTCCTGCGGCGACAATAACCGTCAGGTTCCGGTTCGCGAGTTTTGCGCCGACGGCCGTCGGCACGGCACGACCGTGCAATGAGTGCCAACCGTAGGTGCGAATGTTGTTCGCCATATTGCCGGAACAGCCGATACCGTACACGATCAAAATCTCGTGCGGTTTTTTGTTGAGTTGTTCAAGGGCCTTTTTCAGCGATATCCAAATCGCAAAATCACCGCAGCCCGGGCACCAGGTGGGCGCATGCGGCGTATCGTAGGGATTCTTCGGATCTACTTTGGGAGCAAAAGAGGGCATACTTAGAATAAATCCATTATTCGCTCTTTGATCTCACCGATATACGGAGGCCGTCCGTCGTATTTCAGCAATCTGTGCTCTATATGAATGCCGGTTTGCTCCCGGATAAGGCCTCCGAGCTGTGCGTTCGAGTTGTTTTCAACCAGGAGCGCCTGCTTGCTCCGTGAAAGTATCTGCCGGACTTTTTCTGACGGGAACGGCCAAAGAATATTGAGGTGCAAAAAATTGATCCTGTCCCGCAGTTTGTCGGGAAGCCAGTGGATCGCGTCCTGAACAGGGCCCTTCATGGAACCCCAGGCGACAACGGTCGTCTTGGCCTTGGGATCACCGTAGAGGTTGGCGCCGTTCAGGGCTTTTGCGGCAAGCGCGAACTTTTCCGCGCGCTTGCGGACCTGCGCAATCCGCATAGCCGACTCTTCGGTCGAATAGCCGAACTCGTCATGCTCGTCGCTGTTCGCCAAATACACCCCGTTTGCCTGGCCGGGGACGCTGCGGGGCGAGATCCCGGTCTCGGTAACCGCGTACCGCTTGTAATTTTTCATGCGGGCCAAGGCACTGTCCGACATCACGGATTTCGCCCTGTCTATTTTTACGAGCGAATCGTTAAAATCCTGCACCGTACGGTAACTTTCCGCAAGAAATTTGTCGGAGAGAATGATGACCGGAACCTGGTAACGATCCGCATAATTAAAGGCCTCGGCGGTCAAATAAAAACACTCGGCATGATCGCCGGGGGCGAGCACGATGCGCGGAAAATCGCCTTGCGCGGCATGCATAACGAATCGCAGATCTCCCTGCTCGGTCCAGGTGGGAAGCCCGGTTGCCGGGCCCGGCCGCTGGACATTCACGATGACCAGCGGCGTCTCGGTGATACCGGTGAGGCCAAGCGCTTCAACCATGAGCGAAAATCCTCCTCCGGAGGTTCCTATCATGGCGCGGACGCCGGTATGCGAAGCCCCTAACGCCATATTGATGACCGCAATCTCATCTTCGGCGTGTTTGACGATGAGTTTTTCCGAAACCGCTTTCGTCGCAAGATAATGAAGGATGGACGAGGACGGCGTCATCGGATACGCGGCATAGAACCGCAGGTCGGCGGCGAGCGCTCCAAGCGCCAACGCCTCGTTGCCAGTCAACAGCATTTCAATGTTGTTTGGTATCTCGGGCAGCTTGATTTTGAAATCGATCGTCTCGATCCTTTTCGCTATGACATCATACCCCAGCTGTGCAACCTTGATGTTCGTGTCGAGCACCTCGGCCTTGTGGCCGAACGTGTGCTCGATTACGCCGGCAAGCATCTTGAACGGGATCTGCAGGAGCGCCGCCGACGCGCCGAGTGAAACGGTGTTGCGCATGACTGGCGATCCCTTCACGGATGCGACGATCTCTCCAAAGGGCACGTGCTCGAGTTTTATGTTTCGCTTCAGCTCGTCTTCCGTAAGCGTGATTTGTGTCGTCTTTTCATCGTAGATAATCACGGCGCCGTGATTGAGCTCGTTGCGATGGCGCGTGATCGCTTCGGTGTTGAGTGCGACAAGGATGTCGATGCTTCGCGCAACGCTTGCGACCGGTTCTTTCCCGACGGTGACTTCAAAAGTGTTGTGCCCGCCGCGGATCAGCGAAGGATATTCATCGTAACCGAATACCTCATAGCCGACACGATTGCACAACCGCGAGAACATCAGGCCCGAGCTTTTAATGCCGAACCCGGCTTCGCCTCCAATTTTCCAGCTGAATAAATATCGGGACATGCCTCCTCTTAGAGTTTAGAATCTGGAATATGGAATATGGAATTTAGAATAGTAATTCCGGATTCCAAATTCTGGATTCCATATTCCGGCATTAGTTATTGAAGTATATACTACTGGCCCAGCTTCTGCCAATCGCAACGCGGCGCTCGTCAGCCAAATACTCCTGAACAAGTATGATAAAGAGTGGCTGTAAGGACACAATGAGTTCCTGCCGACCACCCTGGTTTCAATGTAACTCCTGTACCACCCACCAGATATCGCGTCCGTCCCGGGCACCGAAACCGAAACGACGCTTATCGTCCGATATTTTCACGTTGTAAATCTGATCGTACCCGCGTTCGCCTACCGCATCGTTGACGGCGATGAAATATTTCCCGTTGTCGGAAACCACATGAATAACACCGCTTCCGCCGGCAGGCAGGGAATACTCTACCGTCCCGCGCGCCGGGCTTTTCAGGATCTCGGCAGCCGGACTCAGCGCTCCGTTCTCCATTTTGTACGAACCCCCGTCATTCGAGAAAAAGGCAACGCCCTGATCATCGACGGTGAGCTTCGAACCAAAAGTTGGCGGATATGAAAAGCCCAAGCCCGATGTATTCTCCGGTGCGGGGATGGAAGCTTCCGTGCCGTCCACCCACACGATTCCCTTGCCCTCCGTCGTCTCCGCGGCGAAACCAATATGCTTTCCATCCGGACTTATTGCCGGCTGGTAGTCCAGTCCTTCGACGTCCTTATACGGTCCATATTCCGTTGCATCAACCACGACGTACCAAACACTGTCTTCGTCGGTAGTATCCTTCCTCGCGAAATACGCATATCGGCTGAAGTCAGGTGCCGCGGTTACCGGCTGGATCGCATCGTATGTTTTCTCCCTGCTGCCGCCGATGACCACGAACTCCTGATTGTGAATGCCGTCGTATCCGTTGCTGCCCGAGGCAGCGAACATCATTGTCGTGAAATCGTCCGTAAACTTCAATGAGAAATTCGAAATATACGGATACTCGACGACGACCTTGCCATCCACCACAATCTCACTCGTCCAATTTTTTGGTTCTGATCCTTTAATTGCAATGTATGCAAGATGCTGGCTATCGCGGCTGAACTGCATATCGTCTATGCCGACATACGTCGTCTGGGGGATGCCGTCGAGCACAACCGTTTCACTCAGCAAATCGCCGTCCGGCTGGAGCATGACGCCCGCATACGCGAAATGCTTACCGTCCGGACTGAACTGAATCTGCTCAATATTAATGTCCTGAAACTGTGTCAGTTCTTTGCCGTTTAATACGATAAATTTTTTGTCTCCGCGGCGAGCCAAAATATAATTCTTGGTGCCGTCTGAATTGAACACCGCAGGAAACGCTGAGTCATACGGTCCATACTTCACGTCATTCACCATAACGAACGAGTTCTTTCCGTCGAGAAAGCTGTACGAGACCGCACGTCCCTCCGGGTTTATTGATAAAAGAATGTCTGGCAGGTCTTGAGCGTCGATAGTGGATGGTATCGTAAATAATTTCGTCGTCTTGTCGTTCGCGCCGGACGAATCTACGGGAGCCATTGCGGTCTGATCCTGCATGTTCGGCTCGCTTGTATCTGCAGCGGGCGCATTCACCGGAGCCGGTTGCCGGAACCGCGGCAGAAGAAAGGCATACGCCAGCCATCCCCCGATGCCGATTACGATAACAACCGTAGCGCCCAGTAGCATCGCTCGTCGTCCCCCCGAATGCGATCTCACGGGGCTTTCCGGCGAGGACGCCGGTGTTATATTGCCCTGGAAGGCATTTTCGATATCGTTTGCGTTCCAGCCGGTCTGAAGAAGCGCGGTTCGAATCTGATCGACGCTCGATCCGGATTGCCGAGTCGAGCGGATATATTCGAGCAGTTCAGGAGTCACCATATGTAAACAGCATAACATGTTTTGTCAAATTAAAGTACATCAACCTTGCGCAGTCTGTCCGGTTGAGTAAGATATGGCCATGAAGGAAGCGGTCTACCTCGACTACGCCGCTGCAACGCCGGTCGTACCCGACGTACACCGGGCAATGGAGCCGTATCTGTTGACCGAATTTGCGAACCCCTCAAGTTTGCATTCGGCGGGAGTGCGGGCGGAAAAAGCCGTTAAAGCGAGCAGAAAAACGATCGCCAAGCTTTTCGCTTGCCACGAGGACGAGATCATTTTCACGTCAGGCGGCACGGAAAGCATCAATACGGCGATCAGAGGCGTTGTCGGTGCGCGGCCGGGCACGCAGCACGTCGTGAGTTCGAATATCGAACATCCGGCAACACTGGAAACATTGGCGCATCTTAAAAAACGGGGGCACGACATAACGCTGGTGCCGTGCGGAAGCAATGGGGTCGTGAAAGCCGATGATATCATCCGGGCGCTCACACCGCGGACAACGCTCATTTCACTCATACTCGTTCAAAACGAGATCGGCACTGTCCAGCCGGTTGCCGACGTCGGACGCCTGCTCATCGGTATCAACCGGCAGCGGCGTGAACGCGGACAACCGCAGGTGCTCCTGCATACCGATGCTTGTCAGGCGCCGGTGTGTCTTGAGGTGCGAATGCCCACGCTGCATGCCGACCTCGCGAGTTTCGACGCCGCAAAATGTTACGGACCAAAAGGCAGCGGACTCCTGATCGTCCGCCGCGACATCGCACTCCAACCGTTGCTCTATGGGGGTGGACAACAGGCAAACCGACGCTCCGGCACCGAAGCGGTTCCTTTGATAGTCGGCGCTGCAGCCGCATTCTCCTATTGCGCGAAAAAGCGCCCGAAAGAAACTCTCCGTCTTAAAGGACTTTCGCAGTATCTTATCAAGCGAATAAAAAAAGAGATCCCAAGAAGCATCATCTGCGGTATGAATGCGGAACGAAGCCCGCACATCGTCCACGTCGCGTTTGCGGATGTCGAGGGCGAAAGCATCGTGCTGCGTCTCGACCGGGCAGGCATTGCGGCTTCGACCGGTTCGGCCTGTTCGTCGGTGTCCGGAAAACCGTCTCACATCATAACCGCGCTACGCATACCGGGACGGTTCAGGCCTGGCTCTTTGCGCCTGTCACTGGGCTATGCTATAACCAAAGCTGACGTCGTTGCGGCATTTACAACGCTCAAAAGGATCGTTTTGCAATTACAAAATAATAATTAACCAGCGAGTATGAAACAATACACCTATAAAGAGATGCCTTTCAAAACCTTGAACGGCATTTCCGACAAAACGAACGCTATCCATCACGATAAGCTCTACGCGGGCTACGTAAAGAAAAAGGACGAGATCCAGGAAAAGCTCAAAGGCGTCGTTCTCGATTCCGCCAATCAAACCTACAGCGAATTGCGCGCATTAAAGGATGCAGAGACCTTTGCGGTGAACGGCGTGTACCTGCACGACATATATTTTGACAGTTTAGGGACCGATGCGAAGCCGCACGGGGAGATTCTCAAGGAAATCGAGAAAACGTGGGGAACGTTTGAGAATTTTAAAGCCCTGATGAAGGCCTGCGGCATGGCCGCGCGCGGCTGGGCCGTACTTTCCTGGGATACGTTCGAACAAGGGCTGCGAATTTACACCGGTGACCAGCACAACCAGGGCGGCGTCTGGGGTGCGCTGCCGGTTTTGACCCTCGATGTGTACGAACATGCGTATTTCATCGATTTCGGCAGCGACCGTGGCGCCTACATCGATACCTGGTTCCAAAATCTTCACTGGGATCGCATAGAAAAACGATTCAAGGTATACAAAAAGTGCTCGCTATAGAAAAAAGGGTCCGCCCAGCTCCATCTTTTGTGGTCAGGGGCTAAAAAATGGCAGGTGCGCAGAGGTTTGTCCCGGTCAAAAAAATAAAATCTTCGAAACTACTCAGTTACCCAAAAGTGGGGCTGGGTTATCCACCGCTTTGACGCCACCCCCCGGTAAAAAAATCGGTTCGCCGACGGGTACGACACAGAAAAAAATACAAATTGCCTTATACTACCCGTTTTTTACCAAAATTCTTGCGACACTACATATTGTGTGCTATAATGCCGTTATACCACTACATATAGTGTTACATTGAACAGCCCATGCTTCTCGTCAAAGTGCCTTACGACACCGTAAGCGCCTATTTTTTGCCTCTTTTCACAAAAAGTGTGAGCTTTTGCTCGCACGAATGAGAAAACGCAAATCCGCCGAAGCCCGGTAAGGGCGCAGGCGGATGCCCCCCTCTAAAGGCGGGTTTGATACGGCAAAATTCCCCAAAAAACTAAACTTTATTCATTACAACCCATGCCCCGCACCATCGTCAAGCGCAACGGCCACACCGAGGCCTTCGACGCAGAAAAGTTGATTAAATCGCTCAAGTTCGTTCTCCGGCAATTGAAGCTTAAAGACAATCCGATCTCGCAGCGGATAGCCAAAGCGGCAATCCAGCGGCTGGACTTGAGCTTTGCCTCGGGCGAAGTGACCACGGATCAGGTGCATGAGGCGGTCATGGCCGTTTTATTGGAAAGTCACTTCAATAACATCGCCGATCACTACCGGCTCTACCGCGAAAAGAAGCTTCCGATGGGCGCGCGCAAAGAAACCTACCGCGGCGAGCCCGTCATTGCCAAGAATTCCGGCCTCAAGATACCGCGCTACTGGACACGGGCCGGTGAAAATGTCTATGACCAGTTTACCTACGAGAAACGCAACTCCATTATTCGCGACCCCGACGGCAAGGTCATAGCGGAAATCAAGGACGTCGAGGTACCGACCTTTTGGACGCAGGTCGCGACCGATATTTTGGCTCAAAAATACCTGCGCAAGGCCGGCGTTCCGGAAAAGAACGCCGACGGCAGCGTCCGCACGGACGAACACGGAGAACCCGAGACCGGAATGGAGACCTCCATTAAGCAGGTGGCCTTCCGCATGGCCGGCTGCTGGCGCGCGTGGGGAGAAAAATACGGCTACTTCTATTCCAAAGACGACGCGCAGGCCTACGAGGACGAGATGGCCTACACGCTCATCAGACAATTGGGCGCGCCCAACTCTCCGCAGTGGTTCAACACCGGTCTTGCGTTTGCCTACGGCATAACCGGAAGCCCCCAAGGGCACTATTTGGTAAATCCGGATACCGGCGTCTTAGAATTATCGCCCGACTCCTACACCCATCCGCAGCCGCATGCCTGTTTCATTCAGGCCGTCTCGGATAATTTGGTGAACGAGGGGGGCATCTTTGATCTGGTGACGCGCGAAGCGCGTCTCTTTAAGTATGGCTCCGGCACCGGCTCCAACTTCTCCAATCTCCGCGCATCGGGAGAAAAACTCGCGGGCGGCGGAAAATCATCCGGCATGATGTCATTTCTCAAAATTTTTGACCGCGCGGCAGGTGCCATTAAATCGGGGGGCACTACGCGACGCGCCGCAAAGATGGTCGTTGTCGACATCGATCATCCCGATGCACCCGAGTTCATCAGCTGGAAGATGCGCGAAGAACAGAAAGTCGCGGCATTAATCTCCGGATCATGGAACACGAGCCATTTCTTAAACAAGATCATGTCGGTTGCGACAAAAGAGCAGACAACCGACTTTACCAAGAATGAAACGTTGAAAGCAGCCGTGCAACAGGCGTTGCACCGCAAGGTTCCCTTGAACTATATCGTCCGCGCGCTTGATCTGGTGAAGCAAGGATACGATCACATGGACCTCAAGGAATTCAATTCGCATTTTGAGGGCGAAGCATATGTAACCGTTTCGGGACAGAATTCAAACAACTCGGTGCGTGTCACCAACGAATTCATGCACGCGGTTGAAGCGGGACGCGACTGGAACCTCATCTACCGGACGACGCGCGAGATTGCAAAAACCCTGCCGTCAAAATCGTTGTGGGACCAAATCAATTATGCCGCCTGGTCGTCGGCCGATCCGGGCCTTCAATTCCACACCACGGCCAATGACTGGCACACCTGCCCCGCAGACGGCGAGATTACCGCCTCAAACCCCTGCTCCGAGTACATGTTCCTGGACGACACGGCTTGCAACCTGGCTTCCATCAACCTGGCACATTTTGTAGACGACAAAACCGGCATATTCGACGTTGAGGCATTCGAGCACGCGGTCCGCCTCTGGACAATAACCCTCGAAATTTCCGTACTTATGGCGCAATTTCCAGGCAAAGAGATCGCCTGGCGCTCGTACTTGTACCGCACCTTGGGATTGGGCTATGCGAATCTCGGAACTATTCTGATGACCATGGGAATCCCTTATGATTCCGATTCGGGACGCAATATTGCGGCCGCGATCACCGCGATCATGGGCGGCGTGTCATATAAAACATCTGCGGAGCTTGCGCATGTGCTGGGCGCCTTTCCCCGCTACGAATTCAATAAAGAAGGCATGCTGCGCGTCATGCGGAATCACCGGAGAGCCGCATATAACGCACCGGTATCGGAATATGAGGAGATCGACATCAAACCCGTGGGACTCAATGCAAAAGCAACGCCGGAATACTTGGTCCGCGCGGCTCGTGCCGCCTGGGACGATGCCGTAACTCTTGGCGAACGATTCGGCTACCGCAATGCACAGACAACGTTGATTGCACCGACCGGAACGATCGGCTTGGTCATGGATTGCGACACGACCGGCGTTGAACCGGACTTTGCGATCGTGAAGTTCAAAAAACTTGCCGGCGGCGGATATCTCAAGATCATCAACAACAATATCCCCAAAGCGCTGCGCCGTTTGGGCTATACCGAAAACCAGATCGACCAGATCACGCGCTATGCCCTGGGACACGGAACGCTTAAGGGTGCGCCAACGATAAATCCCGAGACGCTCACTGCCAAAGGACTTACTGCGCAGGAGATCGCGCGCCTCGATACCGAAGTTTCAAAATCATTCGACATTCAATTCGCTTTCAACACGACGATCATCCCCAAAGAGACATTGTCGCGCATCGGATTTTCCGATGACACAATTTCGGACCCGACGATCAACATCTTAAAGGAACTCGGCTTTACGTCGGAAGAGATCCGCGAAGCGAACTTGTATGTCACCGGTACGATGACGATCGAAGGTGCGCCGCATCTGAAAGAAGAACACTATCCTATCTTCGATTGCGCGAACCGATGCGGAGCGACAGGCAAACGCTATATCGCGTACCAGGCGCACGTTGGAATGATGGGAGCGGTGCAGCCGTTCTTGTGCGGTGCAATTTCAAAAACAATCAACATGCCAAAGACCGCATCCATTAAAGAAGTGGAAGAAGTCCACTGGCAGTCGTGGAAGTACGGCCTCAAAGCGGTTGCCTTGTACCGCGACGGGTCAAAACTCTCGCAACCGTTAAATACCGTTACCGATGACGAAGCGCTCTTGGGCATGACGGCCGAAGACGACGTTGACGACGACATGTCGGCCAAAGTTGTGAACGACGCGATTGCGCGCAAACTTTTGAAGCAGGACCTGCCGACACAACGGTTCGGATTCATTCAGGAAGCGCGCGTTGGCGGACACAAAATATACTTGCGAACCGGCGAATATCCTGACGGCCGCCTGGGCGAGATCTTTATCGATATGTACAAAGAAGGTGCCGCGTATAGGTCTCTGGTCAATTGTTTCGCGATCGCGATCTCCAAAGGCCTGCAATACGGAGTGCCGCTCGAGGAATTTATTGATACCTTTACGTATACCCGTTTTGAACCGGCCGGCGTTGTTGAAGGCCATGCGAACGTGAAGATGGCGACCTCGCTTCTCGACTACATCTTCCGCGTGCTTGGCTACGAATACTTGGGCCGCGAGGACTTGGTTCAGATAAAAGAAGGGACGCCGCGCATTGCGCAACAAAAGGCCTACTATGTCGGCCAGGCAACCTTGCCCATGGAAAAGCAGATGAAGATCTCAAAGCCGATCGCCGATCACGACAAACGCGACGATGCGATCAGACAGGGTTTTACCGGCGACCAATGCGCAGCGTGCGGAAGTATCAAAATGAAACGCAACGGAAGCTGTTTGCTCTGCATGGACTGCGGAGAAACAACAGGTTGCTCTTAGAACAAGCTGTTGTTTCGACGTCCTGAGCGAGCCCGAGCGCAGTCGAGGGCGAGCCGAAGGATGGTGAATCGACTGGTTGTTCCTAGCCTGTCATTGCGAGCCGAGCCCGTGCGAGGCGTGGCAATCCCATTGAAATAATAAAAACCAAAGCCCTGCCCTGAGCGGGGCTTTCGATTCCAGGATTTTTTAAATAGTCTATAATTACGGACAGCTATGAATTTTGGATATTCAGAAAAAAAGATACTGCGTCTGGGCTTAATAATGATTGCTCTTGCCCTGCTTGCAATGTTTCTTGCAAAAAATCATCAGTTTGTATCAATTCTGCTTTTTGTGATCATAGCTACATTCTTGGGAACATTTATAAAATTTCATAAAGGCCAAATGGCGGAATACGATGTCACGGATGAACTGAATAATTTACCTCCGGAATGGTATTATGACTGGGATCTTAACTTTCAAAACAGAGGTAATATCGATGTAGCAGCAGTCGGCCCAACTGGAGTCTGGGCCATAGAAGTAAAAAGCCACAGTGGAACGATAAGTTTTCAAGATGGACAGCTTTTACGAAATAATTATCCGTTCGAAAAAAATTTCATAAAACAGGCTTGGGCTGAGGCATATGCTCTACGAGATTTCCTTACGAATAAATTAAATCAAAACTTCAAAGTTCAGCCGGTTCTTTTATTCTCTAACCCCGAAGCGCGGATGAAGTTCGGCATGAAGCAAATCAATGGTATATATATAATCAATCGCAAGTGGCTTCTCGATTTAGTACAAAAAAATGTCGTTCAAAATTTAGATGAAAATTCTATATCACTCATTAAGAGCGCTATAAAAGCTCATACTGTAGGACAAAAATAGATTATTGCCAGCAGGCGATACCATACCCAACACACGAGCCGTGGCGTAAACTGTCATTGCGAGCGAAGTGAGCTAAGCTCGACGGAGCGAAGCAATCTCGACGGGATTGCCACGTCGTCCCGCATCGCGGGACTCCTCGCAATGACATACCCGACTAGACTGCCGGCCGGGACCGGCAAAAACTCCGCGCAGCCTGCCTGTCGGCAGTCAGGCGGAATTTTTTAAAAGCGCTATAATAAATATTGCAAACCTATGAAATTAAAATCTGACTCATACGTTGCCGCTGTGCATTTGGCCGGTGTCTTTGTGATCGCTACCCTATTGGCATTTCCCCTTGCTTCTATTTCAGCTACTTTATCATTAGACAGAACTACCGTTCTGGGATCTTTAATCCTGTTTATACTAAGCCTGGGCCTTTTATGGTTTTCGACCTGGGTCTCTGCGCATTTTTTCATCCGACGATATTTCTATATCAATAACTCAAAAAAGGTCGTCAGCATATTCATGCTCTATAATATTTTTTTAACATTTATAGCTATAGCCATTGGAATAATTGCTGGTGCTCTAGCTATAGGCCGTTTTCCGCAACCCGTACTTCTGTTACTACCAATAATTCGCTCCCTTATCAAATTAGCCGTGTACTACTGCGCCAGCATTATGTACATCAAAGATAATCCTTCGCTGCCCGGAATGCTCATTAGTAAGACCGTAGCTCAACAATAAAGTATGAAAAAGAAAAACGTTCTCAAAAGCGCCGTGACTGGCGATTTTTAAAAAGTAAATAAAAAAGACTGCGTTTGTGCCCCGAGATCACCCGAAGGGTGATGCAGTCCTTCTCGGTCCAACCCCACAACGTGGGACTGGATTCAGGCGGTTATAGCAACGTTTCTGTTACGTTGCCGTCGATGCGCAGTTCGACGGCGCCGGTCTTGGGATCCCTGCACTCGACATAGCCGTGGCGTCGTTGCGAACAGTAGACGGGAGGCTTCCCGAAGCGCGATTCACAGCTCCCGCTGAGCTTGCTGTGGAATGTCTTCCCACATCTGTCGTACGCATACGTCAGACAGTTCTCGTGCGAGGCCGTGGAGACGGTGCCGGAAGCTGAGGTCTTCTTGATGATCAGCACATCGTGCTTCTCCCCAGTGTTGGGGTCCCTGCAGATGACCCAGCCCTTCTGCGTCTTACTGTAGAAAATCTTCCCGCACCAGTCTTCGGGGCAGAGGATGGGCTGCGGTGTACAGTCCGGGCATGGGGCGTTGCAGTCGGGCAGCGCTTCCTGGGCCTGAATGGAAGGCGAATTATTCTCCAGGAGGCGGGACGTGGTCGCCGCATCGTACAGGATGTAAGCGAAGAAACACACCCAGAACACACCGAGCAGTGACAGAATGACATTGCCCAGTTGCCAGCGGTGAGGTCTGATCTCGGAGTCCTGATGGTCCAAGGGATCGTACTTTTCGTCCATGGTTTCCTCCTCATGAAGAGTTTGTTTTGAACAATCTTCAAGGGCTAGGCTGGTGCTTGAGCTCCAGCTGACCGTGCAGGGCGCTGAGCTGCCTCACACTCGGCATTTCAGCGTCGGGCAAACAGTTGGCGCAACATCCGTTGCAGGTCTTGGGCGGAGTAGCTTCTTTGCCGGACGGCAGGTTCTGCGAGGCTTTGACCTCATCGGAGAATCTGGAGGCCTTGATCCGCCACTCCATCTCTCTTTCCATCGCCCTGATATCCAGTTCGGTGTAAACGATATTGACGATCATGCATGCGATGAAGCCCAGCATGAGAATCAGCATGGGTATGTCGGATTTGCGATCCATGGTTTCCTCCTGCGGCTTTGCCGCGTCTGAAAGATGTTTATGTACGGATCTCGCCAATAGTGCGAATAATACTTAATACCATAAACTAGATACAAAGTCAATGGTATTGGCTTAAATCCCCAGTTTTTGTGCTGATGATGTAATTATCTGAAAGCGGTATACTGATGAATATGAAAAAGAAAACCGTTCTCAAAAGCGCCGTGACCGGACGGTTTGTAAACAAGGGCTATGCCAAAGGGCACCCTGATAAGACCTTCCGCGAAACGGTAAAGTCGTCGAGAAAGAGAAGGAAATAGCATGTCATTGCGAGCCCCGCT
>Ga0155891_123_pt2 | contig 20835 bp, 22 predicted proteins | sample RifCSPlowO2_01_FD_107545 | JGI IMG/M metagenome (GOLD analysis project Ga0155891, IMG submission 107545) | Candidatus Komeilibacteria bacterium RIFCSPLOWO2_01_FULL_52_15 | reverse complement strand
CGGCGGTAAAAAGCAGGCTGTCACCGGGCAGAAAAAAACCAATGAAAAGTCCGGTCTCTGCAAAAATCACAGCCGTTACGCCAACATAGCCGATAGTTTGAATGATTGATGTGAGATCGAACATATTTATTTTTGCCTGCCACCCGTAGCTTTCCGGAGGTCCGACGAAGCCTCAGCGAAGTCGGAAGCGAAGGGTGGTGCCTCCAGTAGCCCGCCCGCCATAGCTCGCCGCTCAGGCGTAGCGGGCGGGGAATCGTCCGCTCCATCGCGAGCGGATCCCTGCCCGTCTGCATGCGCAGCGGACAGGCGGGCGCGCACCCCGCTATGCGGGGATGTCGCGGAAACCCTCTTAAGTGGCGCGGCTGGTCCCGCTCTGCGGGACGACCTTCCTTACATGAAGCTGATGCTCAACTCCCACAATGTCGTGGTGCCTCCAGTAGGAATCGAACCTACACTTCAGGTACCGGAAACCTGCGTTCTATCCATTATACTATGGAGGCATAGGTCAGGCACAAGTATAGCACGGCCTTTCAAATCTATAAAAAAAAATCAAAAAAAGGCCGAAATATTTGACTTTTTCGAAAAATTGTGCTAAAATGCATCTATAAATAGCTAAAGTTAGCAAAAATGATCCCGACCTTGCGATATATCGCAAGGTAGCGGGGCGGGTTCTTTAAGAAGGGTGTCGGCTCCGCCGACAAAAATTTACAAAGCCCTCCATCCTAGCAGCACGCTGCTAAGGATTCCGGGCATCTTAAATAAAAACAAAAAGTATGCAGAAACCCATATGGGCTGTAATGAGCCCTTTTACGAAGCTGATGTGCACCTGCACGACGCTTCTTTTTTTTCTGAGCGTAACAAGCATCGATGCGCAAGCAACTGCGCTTCATGAGCAACTTCCTTTTGGCACCCCTCATTTTTCATATAACAATATCTCCGCTCTTGCGCCGCACGTTTCGTATATCCCGCACCGACCCATCGTTAAAGGATATGTTAAAATCGCAATCGAATCGAATACTACAACCACCCCACCCCTTGCCACGACAACGCCGCCCCTTGCCACGACAACGCCGAAACTCCTGGGTCTGGACAGAGCCATAGACCGCGTTAAATCGAATCTTGAAGACCATCCCAATAAGGGTCTTGCGAACGCGCTTGAGCATCTTTTATCGAACAGGGAGCGGAAGATGGGTGGAGATGACGCTACAACGACCCCGACAACCACGCCAACGTTGCTGACCGCTAGCGGAGCGAAATTTCTCGGCGATATCAGTCGCATCAAACAGCTGAAGCTGCATGTTAAGCAATTGAATCTGCCATTAAGCGCCACGGAACAGAAGGTTATCGCGCGTGAAAAAAAGATGGTTCAAAGCATCAACGGTCCGATGATTAAGCGACTCAAGGGAAGAATTCTCTTGAGCGTCGAAAATAACGGGGAGGCGTTCTATCTGAGCCCGGATACAGGGACCAGGTTTTATCTGCAAGATGGAACCTCTGCCTTCAACATACTCCGAGCAGTGGGTTTAGGAGTCACAACCGATACTATCAAAAAAATACCGTTAGGAAGAGTTGATGGTACAAGCGCTGCGTCTGAAGATCCGGCTGGATCTGCATTACAGGGCAGTGATACTAATCTTGCTAAACGCTTGGAAGGCAAACTTCTCCTGCAGGTCACCGGGAACAATGCGCACGGACAGGCGTGGTATATTCTCAATGGTAAACGATATTACCTGAAAGATGGGGATACCGCCTATCTGATCATGCGAAAACTGTCGCTCGGCATCACGGAACAAAATATTAACCAGATACCAGTTGAAACAGTGAATCTCGAAGAATCAGGACAAGCCGTGGAGTAGCGAAATCAAAAAAACCACCGGATCCATGCTCCCGGTGGTTTTTTTGATTGTAACAGCGTTCGTTAGTACTGCTCTGTGCCTAGCGTCGCACACCGACAATCCGCGATGCTTTGAAAAAAATGTGCACCGCCGTTGCAAAAAACATGACGCTAAAAAACCAGATCCAATTTCCCTCGTTATTCACGCTCAGACCAAGGTCGGCTCCGACACGCAGCAGATAAAACCCGATACCGAAACCAATGAAAAAAATCCCATAGACCAGCGTGCTGAACTCTCCGATCGTATACTTGCTGAACAACATGCTCAACGCGATAAGAAACAGGCCGTAAATAACGGAGGTGATGGGAAGATATTCCATACTATTAGTATAGCGAGTAGTACATAAAAATCAACGATGCCATCCGAGAGTTTGTCAGAGTTCCTGCCAGGGATTATTCGGATCCGGAGCGAACGTATAATTTCCATTGGGGGAAACGTAAAAACTTCCCAGAGCGGGACTATACACGACATGGCTCCCCTGTTCCAAATGTAACTGTTTCGAAGCCATTGCCTTCGCTTCACCGCCTTGCTTGACACGTATTGAGCCGTTGGGCGCAGCCAGCACAAGGGAGTTTGAGTTGTTGCTTGCATAAACGGCGTACGGCATAGCAGAGGTATCCATATTACGACTCATAGAAACCAAAAGCACATAACTACTGCAATCGGTGCATGACCCCTGAACGTCATAATTGGGAGCCATGTCTATAATGTCGGCATCGTTCGAATCATTACCATCGTCGGCAATCATGACCTTGGCTCCCGGCCCAAGTGCCTGAATAAGACTGTCATGCACCGAGCTGCCGCTGGATTCAAAAACGATCTTACCAACGACCCATACGTTTCCCTTGAGCGTAAGCGTTGTGCCTTTCTGGACCCATACGTCTCCCACAATTTTATTATTTTCCAAGATCAGGGGCGGGTCGCTACTCTTGATGCAATACGCATAATTGTCGGTGCCGACGGTACAAGGGCCTGATGTTGCAGGTGGCGGATTACCAATACCGCTCTCCCATGTGTGAACAATATCATCGGTAATCGGCAATGGAACTGTCGGCGGATCGGTCGTCACGAGATGACAACTCGCATTGCCCGAACAGCTCGTACCATTAACCTTTATCGCGCCGGTTAGCATCTGATAGTATGCATCCCCCCAGATCTCGCTGCTTCTGAGTTCGTATGCATGAACATTTCGCGATATCGGCGCCCCGGTATCAACATCGGTATCGGTAACGCACTGACTGCCGCCCGGAATGTCCCCCACGCAGACCTCTTGCAAGAACAGATTGTTCGCAACAGTTACATCGCCTCTTATGTATGCTTTATTGGCCCCCAAGATGGGTCCATTGGAATAAACCGATCCAACAATCCATGAATTTTCCTCCATAGTAATGCCTCCATCACCGGCCTGTACGGCGGAATCGAACCCGCCGGAAAATGCGTTGGTCACGACACCCATCCGTAACGTTCTTTTCTTTCCGGTTACGTCAGTGGCAACCGAGGTAATCGTTTGCTTAAAATGATCCAAGGGATCCGGATCGATCCATACTTGTACCGTCACGCCGCCGGTAAATTGGGGATCAATGGGAAAATCCCCTTGCCCCGGGTTATGCAGCAATCTATACAGCGCCTCATCAATGCCGGTTTCTGCCGCGTGAAAGGTCTTTTCGGTTGCCGCGATCGAGGACGTCTTGGCCAATTCACTTGAGGCCAAGGTGCTGATAGTTCCAAGAATGGTTACCGCAAAGACCGATATGACCATCAGTGCGAGTATAACGAGTACGCCGTCCTGGTTGGAATATACGCTGGTTTTCATAAGCTTCAATAAACCGACCCGTGCCGGATCACCGTCGTGACTAAATGGATTCCATACTGCTGACCGGCGGGCGCCGAGGGATTTTTTTGATGTAATTCGAGATCGACCGTCACTTCGTCGGGGTTTCCCGTCGTTTGATTCGTGAAATTCAGGTTTGTGACTCGAACCTTGTCCGTGGTCAAAGCCGTCCAGGTACCCGAACCGTCATTGTACTCCAAAATAAATGAGCCGGTATTCCACCGATATCCTAGGGCCGCACCAACGCCATTTTGAAAATCAAGTTCATTCGATCCCGCACCGACGGCGTTGAGCACCCGGGCCGATCGAATATCCTGCGTCATGCGGGAAAAAACAAGGCGCGCGTTCTCCTCGATGTCTTTCCTCGCCCTGGTGCTTGCCGCGTATTTGGTGACGTCAACCATAAATGAGGTCAAAACGACGATTGCGAGCGTCGAGATAGCCATGTATACGAGGAGTTCGACAATGGTGTAGCCATCCTGTCGCTTCATAGGGGTTTTGATCCGTTCAAAATCTTTTGCAGCTGTACCGACTTGGTCTGACCGCGTTCAACCCACGAAACCGTAGCGGTTACCTGCTTACTGTTCAAATCCTCGGTACACCCTGCCAGCCCGATCTCGCCGCTTGCATCACGGCACAAATTCTGAAGCGATATCGCGCGACTGAACGCGGTATTCGATGCGATGGTCTCTGCGCCAGATTGCAGTTGCCACGCGCCGCCAGTACTGACAAAATGGTACTGGGCGGCTCCTGCCGGAATTCCCCGCGGATACCGCGTCCAGCAGCCGTTGTAACCCGTGAGTGGTGTACACTGCTGGGTATCGGGTGCGGTACACGGCGTACCGCCGATGCACGCAAATACCGCCGGACTATTTCGATAGGCAGTTATCAGCTCGAGGGATTCCTGCGCATAGGCAACCGCCTGCTGTTTCATGGTGCTCGCCGTATATACACGGTACACGGAACCCAATGAGCTGCCGATGACCACGACGATAATGCTTGCCATTGCTATGGCAACCAGCGCTTCAACCAAGCTGAACCCTCGCTCTTTGGGTACGATGTTCATGGGAGAATGATCTTACCGTTGGCGTCGATCTGAATCGTTTTCTGGTCACCGCTCGGATACCCGACAACAACGGTCGCAGCGGTAGTCATCCCGCTCAGATGCGCAAATACGATATCTGCCGGAGTCGGGCTCAAAAACCGTAGATCATGATTCAATGGACTCGGAGAGCTGTATACGCTCGTCCCCGCATCGTCTATATAAAACAAGCCATACGTATTGGGGACGACGCTGCTGTCAAAATGCACCCCGTGCCGAAAGCCGCCCTGCGAGGTTATGGAACGGCTCTGAGCGGTTCGCAGGGTCTCCCCCGCATGCTGAACCTCGTCGCTCAAAAAAATATTGGATCGCAAGGTAAAATAACTCGGGACAGAAGCCGCCACGAGCACCGTCATAATACCGATAACCGTCATCACCTCGACAAAGGTAAACCCAGCACCACTTTTGCGCGCAAAAGTGGTGCTGGGTGAACCCAGTTTCTTGTCATTTGAAACAAGACCCAACCATTTCTTTGTTCGAAATGGAAAGAGATGCTGGGTGAACCCACTGGTGTTTCGACGAGCCGACGTCGAGGTAAGGCACAATTCCTTTGAGATACCGCGCATAACTTTAAACGGTCTGCGCAAATTTCCAGATCGGAGTAAGTATCGCAAGTCCCAGAAAACCGACGATAAAACCGATAAGGAGAAGCAGGAACGGCTCGATAATGGTCGAAAGGCTTGCGAGGGTGCGTGCAACCGATTTTTCGTAAAACGTCGCCAGACGATCGAACATATGATCGATGCGGCCCGATCGCTCACCCACCTCCACCATGCGCGTGGCGAGCGGCGGATAGAGTTTTGGGTATCCGTGAAAAATTTCTGTCATCGCAATTCCCTTGCGGATAAACACCACTCCCGAACGCAGTGAATTCTGATAATGGACATTGCCCGAAACGCTTGCAGCAAGATCAAATGCCTGGTCAACCGGCACGCCGCTCTTGAGCAACGCGCTCATGGCCCGCGAAATGCGTGCCAGGTTAAACTCCCTGACGATATTCTTAAAAACCGGAATGTTTAGTTTCAGCGTATCCCACTGCCGCTTGCCCGATGTCGTGGAAACCCACAGGCGGAACCCAACGACGCAGAATGCCACCGCGAGCGGTATAACGACGATCCCGAACGTTGCGAGAAAATGACTTGTCGCTATCAGAATTCTTGTCGTCAGAGGTAGTTCAACATTGTATTCCAATAAGATCCCCGTGATCTTCGGGACGACAAAAACCATCATGAACGTGACTATCACAATGGCTGCTGCCACAATGATCGCCGGGTACACCATTGCGCCACGCACCTTACTGACCAATTCATAATCCTGTTCCTGCTGCTCCAGAGCGTGCAACAACACTTCATGAAGCTTACCGCTCCTCTCCCCGACCTTCACCAGATTTATGAAAAAAGGAGAAAAATACTTCTTATGCCGCAGCAATGCCGCATGAAGCGGCTGTCCCTGCAGCACCTGCGAATGCATATCCTGCAAGACATGCTTAAACACCGGTTTTTCAACCTGTTCGGCGGTTATCTTGAGCGCCTGATCCAGGGGGATGCCCGATTCAAGCAGCGTATTGAGATATCGGGTAAAAAAAATCCTATCAACGCGCGATATGCGGGTTAACAATGTGTTCAGTCGCGATGCGGCACCGGCGTTTCGCGTTTCTCGCCGTATGTTAACGACCTGAAAACCGTCACGGTGGAGCTGCCGTCGTGCCTTTACCAGCGACGCAGCCGTTACCGATGATTTTACGAACGCATTCGACTTATCAAGCGCGGTATACGAAAAAGCAGGCATAGCTTAATTATCCTTCGTAACGCGACAAAGTTCGTCCAATGTTGTTTGTCCCAAAAATACCTTCAGGAGTCCGTCTTCCTTCATTGTCAGCGTGCCGCGTTTGGTCGCTTCGGCGCGTATGACATCTGCAGGAGCATTCTTTAGAATCAAATGCCCGATGGCATCATCGATCTTAAGCAATTCGTAGATTCCGATTCTTCCCTGATAACCCGTATCGGCGCATTTCGTGCAGCCGTTACCATACGAGTACTTGAGGTCAGCCAGGGTGAGGTCTTTCGAAATCAGCCCCAGGCGCTGAAATTTATTGAGCGCTTCATCAATGTCAAAAAAGGCCCGGTAACGGTCGAATATTTTGCTCGCTGATGACGAATATGAATGGCACTCGGGGCAGACGCGCCGGACGAGTCGCTGGGCGACAATAAGATTGGTCACCGTCGATACCAGATACGGGTGCACGCCCATTTCAATAAGGCGCTGCGGTGTCATAAAGGCATTATTCGTATGGAGCGTTGAAAGCACCAGATGTCCGGTCATAGCCGCGTTAACCGCAATATCGGCGGTATCAACATCGCGAATCTCGCCGACCATGATGACGTTCGGATCCTGTCGCAATAGCGAACGGAGTCCCGTCGCGAAGGTTACGCCGCCGTCCGGATTCACCTGCATCTGATTGATCCCCTCAAGTCCGTATTCTATCGGATCCTCGACCGTACATATATTGATATCGTCGCGATTCAGTTTACGCAACAGGGTATAGAGCGTTGTCGTTTTTCCGCTTCCGGTCGGGCCCGTAACCAAAACCATGCCATGCGGCTTCTGGAGTTCGCCCATGAGCGTAGCCAAATCGAGCTTATTGAAACCGAGCCGGCGGAATCCGAACGGTTTTTCCTGCGCGTCGAGCAGACGCAAAACGATCTTCGTTCCGTGCAACGTAGGAATACTCGAAACCCGGATCGCGATATCCCTCGTATCATGCGTGAATTTAAAACGACCGTCCTGAGGGCGCCGGTGCTCGTCAAGTTTCAGAGACGCCATCAGTTTGATGCGCGCAACGATCGGTGGCAATATATCCCGCGGCAATTCGGACACCGTGTGGAGCATGCCGTCTATTCTGAAGCGGATGCAGATTTTTGCCGCCATCGGCTCCACATGGATATCCGAAGCGCGCTGCAGGATGGCTCGCTCAATAACGGTATCAACCATCTTAATAATCGGAACGAAATGCGCCATCTTCTCGGGCGTTTCGTTCTGATCGAGCGCTTCCTGGGTGCTCTGGCGAATGATAAAATCAAACTCATCAGAGAGATCGCTCTTATACTTTCTGAGTGCGTGCCGTATGTCCTGCGGCGTCGTCAGAAAGACCTGCGGTTCAAAACCGGTTTTCTGTTTTATAAAGTCAATGGTCTGCAGGTTCTCGGGAGCGGCAGTCGCGACGTGGATGATGTTTTTTATTTTTTTAAAAACGATGACCGAATGCTGTTCGGCTATCTCTCGCGGAATAAGATTCAACACGAGCGGCGAAACCACGACGTTCCTGAGCCGGATATCGGCGATCCCAAAGCATTCAGCGATTGTCTTTAAGAGATCATCCTGCTGGAGAGATTCGTTTTCGAGCAGTACTTGCGTCACGTATCGTCCGTCCTGCTCCGCCTTTGACATCGCCTCCTTAAAATCCTTTTTTGAAAGGAGACGGCGTTTCTCAAGTAACTTTGAGAGTTGGGAGTACTGGTTTCCGGAAATGAGACCAATCATGACGCAAAATAACGGTTAGTAATAGTTCCCTACCTTACAATAAATGAGGTTAAACGTCAATATTTCAGAGAATTTGGTTTTAGAACGATTTTTTGCATCATTTTCGCTTGACTCACACCGAGCCATATGGTTATATGCTCCGTTCGGCCCTTTGACGTACCATTTCCAGGAGGTGAGCAATGCAACGAGTCAGTCCAAAAAGAACATTGGTTCTCGCCGAAGAAGTGAAGCCCGACGCTATCAGGGACCTCATCAGTCGCATGAGGGACCTCATGGACGAAGCACCCGAGGACTGGATCCAGCTCAACATCATGAGCCCGGGCGGACAGATTTCAACCGGATTCGGCCTCTACGATTTTGTCCAGGCCAACAAGCTGAAACTCCAGACCGTGGTGCTGGGCCACGCGCACTCGATGGCCGTGCCGCTCTTTCTCGCCGGCACACGGCGGATCGTCGCCCGAAGGGCCATCATGCTGCTGCACGAGGTCGGCTATGTCTTCGAACAGAAGGAACGGCTCGATCTCACGCAGATCAGGAGACGGTATCGCCTGCTCGAACACCAGCAGAAGGAGTACATCGAGGTTCTCGTGGAGCGAACCGGAGGCAAGCTCAACGCCGCTCAGGCGCTGAAGCTGATGGAGACCGATACCATCCTCACCGCCACCCAGGCCGTCAGGTATGGAATCGCCCATGAGATCCTGCCCTAGAACCGTGTTCCTGCGACAGGTAACGAAAACGCCGCCCTCAGTGTGAGGACGGCGTTATTTTTTTCAATAATGCGGCTGTGGCGGGACCGACGGGACTCGTCCGCTCAACGCCCCCAGAGGCGTGAGCGTATCCCTGCCCGTCTGCATGCGCAGCGGACAGGCGGGCGTGCGCTCCGCGAAGCGGAGACGTCACGGAAACCCCTTTGGATATCCACTTACCCCGCACCAAAGGCACGATGCTGATGGTTTCAATTCCGATGGCGGGACCGACGGGACTCGAACCCGCGACCTTCCGCGTGACAGGCGGACGTTCTAACCAACTGAACTACGGTCCCATCATCGGCGCTGAAACAATTTTGCTTTCAAGGGGCTTTGTTGCGGGGCGGACGCTCCCCGCCTGCCACGCCCGACTTGCCTGAAGCAATTCAGGCGGGCGGGCCATAGCCTGCGGCTCAGGCCGCTGGCGGGTAGGTAACCAATCCCGACGCTCCGCGAAGCGGAGGTCGGGACCCCGACCGCAAAGCGCGTCGGGGCACACGCGCTCGCTGCAAATTTATGAAAACTTATTACGTCACCCGGAATCCTCAGCAAACTGAGGATGGAGGGGGTTTCATAAATATTATTGTCGGCGGCGCCGACTCCCCTCGTAACAAACCCGCCCAGGTCCCTCGCGGCCTGCCGCGAGGGCGGGTTTATTTTTGCGGAAGAACTATAACCTATTAGGGCCATCTTGGCAACTCCGACGCTCCGGCTTAGCCGGATGTCGGAGCTCCGACATCCCGCATACGGGATCGTCGGAGCTGTTCGGCTGCAATACGCAAACGAATGAGAATGAACCCGACCTCGCCCTCAAGGGCGAGGTATCGGGGCGGGTTCTTTACGGGGAGAGCCCGCTCCCTGCCCGTCCTGCCGATGGCAGTCGGACAGGCGGGCGCAGGTTAATTTTCAAAGCCCTTCGTCCCCGTCACCCAGAGGGTGACGGGGTATTCGGGCGAACGTAATCAAAATACCAATCGCAAGAAAAGCGATGGAAATGTATTGCGAATATCTCAACCCGAACAGAACGGGCATGGGATCAATACGCAAAAAATCCATGACAAAGCGTATCAGGCCGTACCCGATCAAATACGCACCGGTCAACGCGCCAAACCGGTGCTCGCGCGGGGCGCGTTGCCAAAGCAGAAGGAAAAGAAGCAGTGTGAGCGTCGATTCATAAAAAAAAGTCGGATGAAATCTGCTGAACGCCTCGAATCCGGCTATGCGCAGATCGGGCTCGATGTAGATGCCCCACGGCAACGTTGTCGGCAATCCATACAGCTCTTGATTAAAGAAATTCCCCCATCGCCCGATCGCCTGTCCGATCGGCAACCCAACAGCAAGCGCATCCGTGAGTGAAACAAAACGTAATGCGCGTTTTCTCGCAAATAAATATACCGTCAGAAGACCCGCAAGAATGCCGCCCTGAATGGCAATGCCGCCCTGCCATATCTGCGGTATCTCGCTGATATGCCGCGAATAGTACCCCCATTGAAAGATAAAAACATGCCAGAGACGTGCTCCGACGAGCCCGGCGATAACCGTGAACCAGGCAGCGTCAACGATGTCAGAAGATGCTCCTCCGCGTTTCCGGTATACGGAACGGGCTGCGGCAAGACCGGCAAGGACGCCAGCGGCGACAAGCACTCCGTACCACTGAATTTGGATGCCCAAAAAATCGAAAAGCACGCGGACAGGCGCTATTTCGGGAAACCAATACTGCATGAGCTACTCGTTTGTAGGTTCCTGGGCTGTTACGGCCGGTACAAGCGCGTCGAGAGCGGTTTCGAGCGTTGACCAATCCTCAACGACGGTGCCGTTGACGAAGAGCGTCGGTGTTCCTTGCACTCCTCGTTTATCTCCGATTTGCATATCTTCACGGACAACCGAGCTCTTGGCCCTTGATTTAAAACAAGCGGTGTAGAGCTCAGTGTCGAGGTCAACTCTCGAAGCATACGTGTTGAGATCGCCGTTTTTGAGCGCTTTCTGGTTCTCGAAGAGGATATCGTGCATCTCCCAGAATTTACCCTGATCGTTCGCGCACTCGGCTGCGAGCGCCGCATTAAACGCGTACGGATGAATGGAGATGAGAGGAAATTCGTAGAATTTCCAAAATACGGAATCTCCGTATTTTTCCTGAAGTTTTTTTATGGTCGGGTAGGCAAGACCGCACGCGGGACATTCAAAGTCCGCAAACTCTTCGACGAGTACGGTGGCTGACGCGGCGCCCCTGGTCGGGCGCTGCGGTTTGGGATCGTTATACTTCGGGGTGCACCCCACGAGAAGCAGCGCGACGCCTACGATGAGCAGTGTTTTTTGGATGAGTCCACCCATGAAAAAGACTTAGCGCTAGGAAGCGAGCATCTGATCGATAACGGTTTTGATTTGAGCGTACGGCAACGCGCCGGCGACGAACTGCGTGTTGATGAACGTGCCGGGGGTTCCGTTCACACCTGCAGAAAGGCCGCCCTGGTAATCCTCGTTCACGGCGTTAGCGTATTTCCCGGTATCGAGACATGAATTGAATTGGCTGGTCGACAGTTTGATTTCTGTTGCCGCTTTCTTCATGTTGTCGAGCGTCAGCGTACCTGCGCCATTTAACTCAAACAGTTTGTCATGCATCTCCCAGAATTTACCCTGTTCGGAAGCGCACTCGGAAGCTTCTGCTGCCTTTTGCGCCTGCGGATGAATTGACTGTAAGGGGAACTGACGATAGACGAGACGCACCTTACCTTTATAATCGGCGAGGACCTGCTGCATCGTGGTATGAAACTGCAAGCAGAAAGGGCACTGGAAATCACTGTACTCAACCATGGTTACTTTAGCGTTCACGTCGCCCCGGATATGATCGTCCTTTGTAACTGAAGGTACTTTACTCGGATCGGCTTCCGGCTGTGATGGCGCGGTCGGAGCCGTCGGGGCCGGTTGATTTGCATCCGCTAGAGTGTTGGACTCGCTACCCTTGCCAAACTGACTGCCGAGCATGAATACTCCCCCGAGGACCACCATGACGGCAATACCGGTGATAAGCCCCTGCATAAACCCCTTCTTCTTTTGATTGCTCATCTGTTCACCTTCCATATGTGAAATTTTGCTTTCTTAGTTAATTAACGTTGTTACACAGTATCATAAACCTTTTATATATTCAATAGCTTTTTCAAACGCCGCATCAAGTTCAGGCGAATAGCCCTGAGCGAAAAGCTCTCCATTGATGAAAAACGTGGGAGTTCCGATTGTGCCGAGTACGGAACCCAACTCTGCATCTTGCGTCACCTCCCTGCGATACTTCCCCGTATTAAAGCACTGGTTGAACTGTGTCAGGTTAAGGCCTACCTGCTGCGCGAGAGCTCGGAAAAAACTCTGGGAAATCTTATCCTGATTTGCAAAAAGACCGTCATGATATTCCCAGAACTTGCCCTGTTCATGGGCGCATTGTGCCGCCTCGGCCGCTGCCTGCGCGAGAGGATGTATGGTCGAGAGCGGGAAATCCTTATATACGAATCTGATCGAATCGCCGTGCTTGGCTATCATTTTTTTTATAAACGGCTGTGCCTGTTTGCAGAACGGGCATTCAAAATCTTCGAATGCGACAACGATGATCTTTGAATCCTTTTCCCCGATGCTCGGATCATTTCCGTTGTTCAGAAAATCGATCCTGCCCTCCCGCTTGAGTTCGGCGATAATAAGCCGGTCCTGCAGCTCGCCGGAGACGATTGCATCGTAATAATTGACGACGCGTGCGGCGAACACGATTCCAAACCCCCCGAGTAAGGCCGTGATCATGATACCAACATATACGCGAGGGCGGCTATACCACGATCGTTTCCTCGGCACCGAAACGGCTGCCGTAATTCGCTCCTGTAGATCTTTTCGCATGGGATTAGTATACCATAAGCAAATCCCTCATCAGACGAAGGATGGAGCAAAGCGATGCGTCGCCTGTAAGAGAAGGGTCTCCGACCATGCAGGACCCATCAGCTGCAGTCCGACCGGCAAGTCCTCGTGCAGGCCTGCAGGAAACGAGATCGCCGGAATGCCCGCGAGGTTTGCCGAGACCGTATAAATATCGGAGAGGTACATGAGCAGCGGATCGGAAACTTTTTCGCCGAGCTTGAATGCCGGCGTTGGCGACGTCGGTGAAAGAATCACGTCGACGAGTGAGAACGCTTTTTCGAAATCGCGGGAGATTAAGGCACGAACTTTTGAGGCCTGACGATAGTATGCGTCAAAATACCCGGAGGATAAGGCGAACGTCCCCAACATGATGCGTCGACGGACCTCGGGGCCAAAATTGCGCCCGCGAGCGGCACGATACCATTCATCAAGCGTCTCGGCCCGATCGGGCTGCGAACCGTAGCGGATACCGTCGTATCGGGCGAGATTCGCGCTCGCTTCGGAGGACATGCAGATATAATAGGCGGCAAGTGCATACGGCGTATGCGGCAGAGAGATATCGACAAAGCTGACCCCTTTGATACCGCCGAGTTTTTCCCGTGCGCTTTGCATCAGGGCTCCGGCGGCACCGGCTTCGGACAGGTACTCGCGGGGGACACCGATGGTGATCTTTGAAAGCGGTGCTTCGAGATGTGCCGCATACTCCTCTACCGGACGCGTGCTCGAGGTTGCGTCATGAGGATCGTGCCCGGCGATCGTCTGCAGAATCAGTGCGGAATCATACGCGGTGTGGGAAAAGATACCGACCTGGTCCAGCGATGAGGCCATGGCGATGAGTCCGTACCGCGATACGCGACCGTACGTCGGTTTGAGCCCCATCACACCGCAAAACGAGGCCGGAAGGCGGACCGAACCGCCGGTGTCCGTGCCGAGCGCTACGGGAACATAGCCGGCTGCCACGGCAGCCGCGCTTCCGCCCGATGACCCGCCTGACACACGAGTCGTGTCGCAGGGATTTTTTACCGGGCCGAAAAACGAGTTCTCGTTCGACGATCCCATGGCGAATTCGTCGCAGTTCGTTTTTCCGACAACCACCATGCCGGCTGCTTCAAGCTTCGCGACCGCCGTCGCGCTGTAAGAAGGGACATACTCCTCGAGGATGCGCGAAGCGGCGGTGGTGCGCAATCCGCTCGTTGTCAGTACATCTTTGATCGCTACCGGTATGCCCGAGAGTTCGGATGCGCTGCCGCCATGCAGACGTTCGTCTCTCTGCTTCGCCATGGCCTGCGCCTTTTCATTGATCGTGATAAAAGCGTTGAGTTTATCGTCGCGTATACGATCGAGTGTCCTGCGCACGAGCGTACTCGACGTCAGGGAACCGTCACGGAGCGACGCGGCAAGTTCAGGAATGCTCTGAGCGTGCATTGCCTTTTTTTCGTTCATTAAAAACCTTCTTGGTCGCAAGCAGTCCCTCACGCATCCGTTCGGGAAACAAGAGTGGTTCCTGAGCCGAAAACGACTGTGCGCGATCCGATCGCGTATCGGCAAGCGGCGTTGAATCGAATACAAACGGTTCGACATCGGTCGTCACTGCCTCACCGAGCCGGCCGATGTACGCAAGAATACTGCCAAGCTCCGCAACCATCGCACTGCGCTCTTCGGGCGTCAGGGATACTTTGGCAAGCGCCGCGATTTTATCGACCTCTACGAGCGAGATTTGTTTCATAGATGCTCAGTATAGCTACAGCTTTATCGCGAAGCAAGTTAAGATGCCAGGATGCGCTTGAGCTCGGCATAGTCGATCGTACGCACGTCAAGCGTCCGGGCCGTTGTAAGTTTTGAACCGGGATTATCTCCGACAACGACGAAGTCCGTCTTTTTACTGACGCTCCCCGATACAGTGCCACCTGCGCGTCGTATCTGTTCTTCAATTGCCTCCCGCTCCTCGGGCAGCGAGCCGGTCAGAACGAATTTTTTTCCGGCAAGCACCGCACCGGCTTGTTCCACTGCTTTCACTTTCACTCCATGTGCGCGCAACTTCGCAAGCAAACACTTATTATGTTCGTCGGCAAACCATGCGGCAATGCTTTTTGCAATAACCGGCCCGACCTCGGAAATATGCTCCAAGCCCTCTGCGCTGACCCGGGAAAGAGCTGCAAGCGTCGGGAATGCCCGCGCAAGAACAAGGGCCGTTCCGTCACCGACATGGCGGATACCGAGCGCGTAGATATATTTCGAAAAACTGACGTGTTTCGCCTTTTTTATTGACTCGACAAGATTCTCGGCAGATTTTTCTGCAAAGCGCTCAAGCGGCAGCAAATCCTCTTCGGTGAGAGCAAAAAAATCTGCGGCATCCCGAACCAGTCCCGCTTGCATCAGCTGCTCAACTATTGCCGCTCCTAAACCTTCAATATCAAAACCTTTTTTGCCGACAGAATGAATAAGGGATTCCCGCTGTTGCGCGTAGCACCGCCTGTTGGTGCAATAGTGCGCGACCTCTCCCTCCGGCCGGTGAACGGGTGATCCGCAGATCGGACACGCTTTTGGAAAATGAAAAACCTTCTCTTTCCCTGATCGCAATTTGGTCAGAACCTGTACAACATCCGGAATAATATCGCCGGCTTTCTGAATAATCACGGTGTCGCCGATCCTGATATCAAGGCGCCTGATCTCATCCTCGTTGTGCAGCGTTGCGCGTGAGACCGTCGTACCGGCAACCCGCACCGGCGAAAGGATCGCGACCGGAGTCAACGCTCCGGTCCTGCCGACCTGGACGATAATGTCTTCTACCCTGGTCGTTGCCTGTTCCGCCGCGAATTTATACGCAATCATCCAGCGATCGGCCTTGCCCACGCTGCCGAGCCGCTGTTCCTGACGAATATCGTTTACCACGATGACCGAACCGTCCGTCGTGTAAGGCAGCGAATCCCGCTTTGTCTCCCATTTTTTTAAAAACTGCACGACACCGTCCAAATTTTTCACTCCCTCATTATATCTGCTTGTCTTAAACCCCATCTTTGCAACCAACGAATGGGCTTCTTCATGCGTGCGCTGGCCGCAATCGGAAATGAGATCGAAAACAAAACAATCAAGCTTCCGGTCGGCGGTTATCTGCGGATTCAATTGTCTGATGGAGCCGGCCGCAATGTTTCGAGGGTTCGCATACAGCGGTAGCCCCTGCTTTTTTTGATGCCGATTCAACGCTTCGAATGTTTTTTTCGGCATCACCACCTCACCCCGAACCTCGATGGTGCGCAGGGCTTTCTTCAGCGCATCAAGTTCGAGTCGCAAAGGAATGCTCTCGACGGTCTTCAGGTTCTGCGTGACATCCTCACCGACTTTTCCGTCGCCGCGAGTCGCCCCGCGGACGAATACCCCGTTCTCATAGGTCAGTATCACCGACAAACCGTCGAATTTGAGCTCGCAATAATAACCCCCGATCGGTTCACGTAAAAGTTTCTTGTTGCGCTCTTCCCATTCCTCAAGATCGGAATGGTGAAATGCATCCTCCAACGACAATACGGGTTTCGAGTGCGTCACCTTCGCGAATTTTGAGAGTGCAACGCCGCCTATCCGCTGCGTCGGCGAATCCGGCGTTATCAAGTCCGGATATTCGCGTTCGAGTTTCGCGAGCTCGTATTTTAAACCGTCGAGTGCCGCTTCGGAGATCTCCAGTTTATCGAGAACATGATATTCATAGCGATATCGGTTGATCGCTTTCTTTAACTTCTCGATTCGCTCCCGTGCTTCTGCTTTTGTCATGGGCACTAACAGGTTGTACAAGACGGGCTGCAGGTAACGCCAACGTCGCAAACGGCGTTTGAGACGCCTTGGTCGCACTCCTCGCTAATTCCCTGACCATCAGGCGACTGAACAATGCCGTCACCGCAGGTCGTAAGCTTGCACAGCGTATTGCATTCATCGGTGTTGTCCGCATCAGCATCATCGCACTCTTCTTCATTCGGGGGGATGACGAGTGCCCCCTGCGCATCAGTATAGGGCCCGTTGTCAGTCACACCATCTCCGCAGAACGGATCGCGACAATCCGTCCTGCACGTCAACGGGACGGTATCGCTATTCGCGGCACCCTCATCGCATTGTTCATGCCCTTCAAATCCGTTTCCTATTCCGTTGGTGGCCTGCCAATAGCCGTCACCGCAGAACGTTCTACCGTTACAAAGCACGTTGCACGAATTAGCATCCGTCTGATTGATGCTCCCGACGGATCCGTCTGACTCACCGCTCGTATCCAACGGGCAGTACCACGAGGATGCGCTGCCATCGATGGTATCGCTCACCGTATTGACGGTCGTGCATTGCATCGCCGTACAATCCGCAGACGTGGTACAATTGGTCGTTCCATCAATGCACTTTCCGCTGCTGCAGGTCTGACAATCGGGATCGGCGCTGCAGCTGAACTTATTACCCGATGTGCTCGCCGAGCAAAATCCGCATAGCGATTTGAACGACGCGCCGGTCAGATCCCGGGTATCCTTAATCAAACTCTCCTCGGAGAAAAGAACGTAGTTGAATATGCCCGACAAAGCATCGCGCCATTGAGCACGCAGCGTCACCACCGACTCGGATTCCCGATAGATGCCTCGTGTCGCGATCTGAATAAGCGAAGGGATGTCGTCGTTACCGGTCACACTGATTTTCTTTACCGGCACATCCGCGGACCGAAATACAATTCTATAAAAACTTGAAGCCAGGAGATTCAACTGATACGAGGGCGCTACCAATGAGTCGGCACATTTATAGGTGTTCGTGACGGTATCATACGACGCCTGACTGCAACCACATACGTCGACACGCGTTACCGGCGGATACGTCAGATCGACCGGTTCCAGCGTGTGCGCGTCAATCGGCGTATAGCTGATTTGCAGCCGAGCGCTCTGTTCGACGCCCGAGCAGGCAGAGACATACCACCCGATGACCAGCTCCGAAACCCCGGTCGACGCATTGATCTGGCCTTCGACCGTCGGATCATAAACATCCATAGACACTGACTGATTCGGTGTGATGTCATAAGCCGTAAAATCACCGGCCTTGAGCGAAACGGTGGTGAAGTCATAGAGGCGCTCGGGATCGCCCAAACCGGGATCGCAAGCAGATCCTCCGCAGTCAGCCGTCGACTGACATTTTATTGTGCTATCGTTGCTGCATCGACCGACACACCTCCCAGCGATGCCCCCGTCCTCGCCAGCGCACTGATCGGTCATATTTGACGCAGCCGTTAAATTCGTAAATAAAGCGGGACTTGCCTGCTCCTTACTGATCTTTAAGCGCCACAAGGAACGTTCTCCTCCGCTTTCGGCAACATAATAGCTCGCGAGCCCGTTGTCCGCATACCGCGTACTCCTGATCTCCGCCAGCAAAACTAAACTTAAATAGATAGCCGAAAGCGTAATGACGCCGAGGAGCACCATTGCCACAAGCAACAGGGCCCCCCGCTCGTCCGTACGAACGTCAAGACGCTTTTGAATCCTTCGAGATACCTTATAATCCATACACGCGTGACGATACCGCCGTCTGGAGATCGAATGTCTGGTAGGACTTTCCTCTCCCTCCTGCAACGGTCATTGTTATGGTCGTTAAGGGGTGAAAAATTTGCCCGACTGTGACATCGGAACCAAGCGGATCCACCGACGGAAATATTTGGAACTGCATATCGGCAATCGAAAGATCGGACGAGCTCAGCGTCACCCACTTTGGAGATCCGACAGTACAAGGAGACGCATCGTAATCTTTGCATACTCGAATCACGGCAGGGGCTGCCGTTGCATCGAACTGAATACGTATCGCCTCGCCGTCAATGGAATGAAGGCACACATACCGCGTTGTTGCCTGCGCACAGGAATAATCGATCGCATGCATCCGAATTTCCCGAGCTACCAGTTCGAGCATGTAGCTCCCCTCGTTTAGCAGTCGTTGCGAAACCGCGGCCCGCGACTGGGCACCGGTAAATCCCAAAAAAATGACTGAGATGGTGATAAATGCCAAAGAGAAAATAGCGACCGCTACCAGCATTTCAACAATCGTGTATCCTTCGCGTTTTACCCCTCGCATATCAGAATTTTGTACGCCAATTATAAAAACGTTCCTTCAGCTGAACGTCAAGCGTCTTATTGGTTCTCTGCCAATACACCTCCGCGGTTGCGAGCACCCCGGCCTTTATCGTACCCACCGGACACACCATGTCGGGATTGACGGCATCGAAATCAACGATCTCGTTCGTGCCGTCCCAGCAGATCGGCTTTAAGACCACCCTCCGGACATAGGGCGTTGCCGCACCGGAAGGTGCGGCTGCCTGAAAATACGTCGTGCCTTGCATATGCACGCGACAGGATGGCTGCCCCGTGTCCTGTAGACACGTTAACGCGTCTCTGTTCACCGACGTCACTTTGCGCAGCGAATAGTTGTAGGCGTTGGGATTGCTGAAATTGACATCGCTCAAGATAACGTCGAAATAATTCCCGCAATCGCCGTTCGTGCACGTTGCGGCATTATAGTTCGGCCAGCCGTCAAAAAAATCGTCCCAACTGTAGAATTGGATTCCGTTCACCGCATTATTGTCCTTGTCCGCATTCGCCTGGAAGCGCAACCAGTTGCTGTCACGGATGTTCCTGACGACCTCAAGTGCCTCGCGCGCCAAGTTACCTGCAATAATCCGGTCGCTGTTCGCTTGCGCAGCGATAAGATTGGAATATGCAAGAGCAAGACCGACAATGAGCGCGGTGCTTATGATGCCGCTCGCAATAATCCCCTCAATGAGCGTGAACCCAGCACCACTTTTGACACCAAAAGTGGTGCTGGGTGAACCCCGCTTTGCGTCACTTTTGACACCAAAAGTGGTGCTGGGTGAACCCCGCTTTCCAGTATCAGAAAGAGGAACCGCTCTTTTCTTTTTAGCAAGAAACAAGTGAATCATTGACTTTTTGATAGATCAGATCTAATTGTACACTTCCCTTTTTGTTCTGCACAACGCTTGCGCACGGCGTCTTATAATTGACATCGATCGTATACGATGAAGCCAACAGCTGTATGCCGTTCTCAAATACCAGCATCGAAGCTGATTTAAAGAAAACATCGGCATACGTTCCGCTGCTCGGGAATTTGAAATTAAAATTGTTAGCGACGTCGTATTGCTCTATTTTTTCGTTTGCCCCGTCGTAATCGGCACCACCGTCAAAATCGGCAAATAATATATACGAGCTCTTATTCGGAGATACGACACATGATCCTTGATTTTGAATCGTGCAATCGGCATCTGTCGCACAGAACAGATGCGGATCGCCGGTGCATGCCTTTGAATTATTATCAAGATGCAGGGCATACCCACCCGCAGGGTAAACGGATCCTATCGCAGTGCAGGTCCCCGGGCTAACGCAATTGCCGTCGACCGTGCACGCCGTCGTCTTCGAGTTGGAACATACGGTTGTCGTCAGAAGCGTTCCGTTAAACGCCCTCGCGCGAGCAGAGCGCATGACCGATGCCAGGCGTTGGGTTTCCGCTTTCATGGTGTCGAAATTGCGCCCGAGGGAATACGTACCGGCGACGATACCGACCATCAGGGTCATGATGGCAATGGAAACCACCATCTCGACCATAGTATAGCCGGCTTCATTCCGTGAACTGCACTCCGACTGAATCGGAAAAATTTTCATAGGCCGGTCATATTCCGATACCAATTCAGCGCATCGCTGCCGTAGAGCAGCGTTACATAGGTGGCTATGGAGAGAAACGTTCCGAACGGAATTTTACTTCCGAGGGTTTTACGCCCGAACATGATTAAAAATAAACCCACAACTGCCCCCGATATATACGCGA
>Ga0155891_129_pt2 | contig 23567 bp, 37 predicted proteins | sample RifCSPlowO2_01_FD_107545 | JGI IMG/M metagenome (GOLD analysis project Ga0155891, IMG submission 107545) | Candidatus Komeilibacteria bacterium RIFCSPLOWO2_01_FULL_52_15 | reverse complement strand
TACCTACTGCTTCTCGAGGCCTACCTGTTTCTGTACCTGCTGCAGCAGCGATACGGCGTTGAGCTTCCGTTTATTACGCTGTTCTTGGGCGGCGTGTTTACTTTTTTTGCGGTTACGGTCTGGTTCAACGCTGCTCAGGTATGGCATGCCGCGCTGAAGACCGGACATCGCGTTCTGATGCGTGCGATTATTTCTGAGCTGCCGATAGCACTGCTGCTGCTGATCATCTTCATGATACGTTTGGATATGGGCCCACAATCGATGTCATGGGACTCACAGACCTTGTTTATTCTTTTTACCGGGTATCTATTTTTGTTCCCTCTGGTTATGTCCATGACAAAATCGCACATCAAAAAGCTTGCCGAGCTTTGACGAATAACAAAAACGGGGCACACAGGTGCCCCGTTTTTTGATATGCGGAGGTTAGAGTGCTTTCTCGCGCTTCAACGTCTTCAGGCATGACGTGCAGACCATCTGTCGTATGCCGTCAACGGCGCGTCGCTGCAAATTCAACATCATCCGACGCTTTGTCGCGCGATTGGAGTGGCTGCGCAGATTCGCCGTTTTGGGAGTGCGTTCGCAGATTGAGCAGGTTTTAGCCATTGTTTCGGTAGTGCGGTTAGAACGATTATTGTATACTTGATAGGCGTTGTTTCGTACCCGCAGTACTATAGACGAAATGAGCGCCATTGTCAATGTATGCTATTTGATCTTCTGTCATCCGGACCCATTGTTGCGCTCGCTTTTGTCGCGGCGCTCGCTCTTGGAATCTCAATCCATGAGTTTTCGCATGCGCTGGCGGCGTACCTGCAGGGTGACATGACCGCCCGTGATGCCGGCCGGCTGACTCTGAATCCGCTCGCACATCTGGATCCGGTCGGGAGCATTATGCTCCTTCTTGCGGGATTCGGATGGGGTAAGCCGACGCCGTATAATCCGTATAATTTGCGCTTTCGCCGCTTCGGTCCGCTTTTGGTTGCGCTTGCGGGTCCCGTTTCGAACGCCATTGGCGGGGCGCTTTCATTGACCGCGGCTGCCCTTCTGCTCCCCGTGCTCGGGGGGGACAATGTGCTTATCATCTTTCTTTCGACGTTGTTTTTCGTGAATGTGATGCTCATGCTTTTTAATTTACTTCCCTTGCCGCCGTTGGACGGTTCCCAGATATTATTTACGCTGTTGCCGGACCGCTTTCACGCTTTTAAGGTTGCTCTTGCCCGAAACGGGCCCTGGCTCCTGCTTGGGTTCATTATCCTCGATAATGTTGCCGGATTGCATCTTTTTGGCTCAGTATACAATTTCTTCCTGAATCTCTTGGACAGGTTCCTCGGGCTCTAAGGCCGCCGTTCTTGACCGTACCGCACGTTCGTGCTATCCTAGCGGCACGATAAATCCTTAGTGTGTAAGGATTTCTCATTATATGAGGTATCCTTTTTAGTTTCTATGCCATCAATCAATCAACTGTTGAAAGGTTCCCGAAAGCAGGCGAAGGTAAAGTCCAAAGCCCCGGCTTTGCAAACTACCTTGAATACGCTGCACCGCAGACGGACCCATTTACCGAAAGGAAGCCCGTTTAAGCGTGGCGTGTGCGTAAAAGTGACGACCATGACCCCGAAGAAACCGAACTCGGCGCTCCGGAAGATCGCACGCGTACGTCTCTCGAACGGCGTTGAAATCACCGCGTATATTCCGGGCATCGGTCATAATTTGCAGGAACACTCCATTGTTCTCGTGCGTGGCGGCCGTGTGAAAGATTTGCCCGGCGTTCGCTATCATATCGTCCGAGGCGTCTATGATGCCCAGGGCGTTGCGAACCGCAAACAAGGCAGAAGCTTGTACGGCGCAAAGCGCGAGAAAGTGAAAGCATCATAACTCTATGCGTAGCAAGCAAGCACCACATCGTTCCGTGAAGCCGGATCCCAAGTTCGGCCGAGTTGATATAGCGAAGCTGATCAACCGGATCATGCGGAACGGAAAAAAGACGGTCGCGCAGAAAATCGTTTACAATGCTTTTAAACACGTGTCGAATGTCACGAAGCAGGATCCGATCGATATCTTCGAGAAAGCGATGCAGAATTTGACCCCGAACATCGAGGTCAAAGGGCGCCGTGTCGGCGGAGCGAACTACCAGGTGCCGGTTATCGTTATGGGTGAACGCAAGAATATTTTAGCGCACCGATGGCTTCTGGACGCCGCCCGTTCCCGCAAAGGGAAGCCGATGTTCCTGAAGCTCGCGGATGAGCTGCTCGCAGCGTCCAAAGGAGAAGGTGATGCGATGAAAAAGCGAGATGATGTTCAGCGCATGGCCGAAGCCAATCGCGCGTTCGCGCATTTTGCATAGACCTTGACCGCACATGCCCCGCCAATACCCGTTAGAACAAACGAGAAATATCGGCATCATCGCACACATTGACGCCGGTAAAACGACCGTTACCGAACGGATTCTTTTTTATACGGGGAAAAAACATAAGATCGGCGAGGTGCACGAAGGCGAGGCAGAGATGGACTGGATGGAACAGGAGCGCGAGCGCGGTATCACGATAACCTCGGCGGCGACGACGTGTTTTTGGGACATGCCCGACTGGCTCGGAGGCGGTAAATGCCGCATTAACATCATTGACACGCCCGGTCACGTCGATTTTACCGCAGAGGTTGAGCGCAGTTTACGCGTTCTTGACGGCGGCGTCACCGTGTTCGACGGTGTCGCTGGCGTGGAGCCGCAATCGGAAACCGTCTGGCGACAGGCGGATAAGTATACCGTTCCCCGTATTGCGTTCATCAATAAAATGGATCGCATCGGAGCCGATTTTTATGCTGATTTGAAATCGATCCACGAGCGTCTGACAAAAAACGCGCATCCAATACAATTACCCATCGGCGCCTCGGAGACCTTCAAGGGTATGATTGACCTGTTTACTCAGAAAGCTATCTATTTCCTCGACGACGAGGGAAAAAAATTCGAAGAGCGCGACGTTCCGGAGGATATGCGGGCGCTTGTCAAAGAGTACCGCGAAAAACTCGTTGAAGCCGTCGCGACGCATGATGAAGTTCTGACGACGATGTATCTTGAAGCAAAAGAGATATCCATTGCCGACCTCAAGCGCGTTATGCGGAAAGCGACCATCGCAAACGAATTTGTTCCGGTTCTGTGCGGCTCGGCCCTGAAGAACAAAGGTGTGCAGCAATTGCTCGACGCAGTCGCCGCCTACTTGCCGTCTCCCGTTGATGTGCCCGATATCGAAGGAACCGATGTGCGAGATTCCGAGACAAAAATGACGCGCAAGCTCTCCGATGACGAACCGCTTGCCGCGCTGGCCTTTAAAGTAGCCACCGATCCGTACGTGGGACGTTTGACATTTGTTCGCGTCTACTCGGGGAAACTTGAGTCAGGGTCCTACGTGTACAACAGTTCGCGCGACCGCAAGGAGCGCGTGGCGCGCATTCTCCTGATGCACGCGAACCATCGAGAGGACATTACGGAGGCCTACGCCGGAGACATCGTCGCCGTCGTCGGTCTGAAAGATACCTTTACGGGTCACACGTTATGCGACGAAGATCACCGTATCTTACTCGAGTCCATTACTTTTCCAGAGCCGGTTATCCGTGTTGCGATCGAGCCGAAGACGAAACAGGATCAGGAGCGCATGGGTATGGCGCTTTCGAAGCTCGCCGAAGAAGACCCCACCTTTCGGGTTTCGACCGATGACGAGACGCTGCAAACCATTATCGCGGGCATGGGAGAGTTGCATCTGGAAATTATCGTGGAACGCATGAAGCGCGAATTTAAAGTTGAAGCAAACGTCGGTGCACCGCAGGTTGCCTACAAAGAGACCATCACCGCTGAAGCGGAGGCGGAGGGCAAGTACATCAAGCAGTCCGGCGGCAGAGGACAGTATGGTCACTGCTGGCTCCGCGTGCGTCCGCGTGAACGAGGCAAGGGCTATGAATTTATTGACGAGATCAAGGGCGGCTCGATTCCAAAAGAATATATCGGACCGATCGAGAAAGGCGTGCGAGAGGCGATGAATAACGGTGTGCTCGCCGGCTACCCGGTTGTGGACGTTGAGGCAGAGGTGTATGATGGATCATTCCACGAGGTTGACTCGTCGGAAGCCGCTTTCAAGATCGCCGGTTCGATGGCGTTCCGTGAAGCGTTCAAGCGGGGGAAGCCGGTGCTTCTTGAACCAATCATGAAAGTCGAGGTCGTGACCCCCGAGAGCTACATGGGTGACGTTATCGGCGACATCAATTCGAAGCGCGGGCAAGTGAACGATATGACGGATCGAATGGGAGTAAAGGTTGTGCATGCGCGGATACCGCTCTCCGAGCTCTTCGGGTATGCAACGACTCTCCGCGGCATGACGCAGGGGAGAGCAAGCTACAACATGGAACTTTCGCATTATCAGAGCGTACCGCATACTATTGCGGAGCAAATCATAGCAGGCACGAAAAAATAACTTGAGCATATGGCCGCTTTCGCAGGCATTCCCGAGGAGGTCTTGGGGCTCATTGCGGAGACCGGTGACCGCTGCATTGTCGTCAGCGAAACCCACGGTCCGTACATGATCATGACACTCGATCAGTACCGGGCTCTTCTGTCGGCTGCAGCCGCGCGCCAGGAGCTCTCGCAATTGTCCGAAACCGACCTTTTGGAGCGTATTAACCGTGAAATAGCCGATTGGCGCGAAGCCCAGGAGTCGGATTTTACCGACTATGACGTTGCGCAATTCCGCCTTCAAAAGAAGCCGAGGCAAGAGCCGCGACAGGCAGCCGTGACGCAACCAAAAGTGCGGCAAGCACCGGAAAATATGGAGAAAATCCTTAACCCCCTGGGTAAAACTCAAGGGATAGACCCGCGGATGCAGCTTCCGGTCGTCGATGAAGAGCCCTCCCATGAATATCATTTGGAACCGCTTGAGTAGTTATTTTGCTAATGATAGCCATTTTTTCTCGATGCAATCTGTTCCGCCGAAACCCTTGCAAAAGAAAAGAAATGTGCTATAATCGCTATGCTTAATTTTTGCCCGAAGGGGCAAAATAGCTTAACTAACTTATAAAATAATCATTTAATTCCAGAGCAACTGGTTTACAAATGCCTCGTATGCACGTCGGCGGAGGCAGTTGCTGGTAAAAGGATATAGCTTATGGCAGACATGTTTGACCGATCGAAACCGCACATCAACATCGGCACTATCGGCCACGTTGACCACGGTAAGACAACCTTGACCGCAGCGATCCTGCAGGTACTCCGGGCAGGGGGAAACAAGGCCCAGGATAAAAACGTCGATCAAATCGATGCAGCTCCGGAAGAGAAGGCGCGCGGTATTACGATTGCGACGGCTCACGTCGAATACGAAACAAAGAACCGGCACTATGCGCACGTCGATTGTCCCGGTCACGCGGACTACGTCAAAAACATGATTACGGGCGCAGCCCAAATGGACGGCGCTATTCTTGTCGTATCGGCAACCGACGGACCGATGCCGCAAACACGCGAACACATCTTGCTCGCGCGCCAAGTCGGCGTACCGTATATCGTTGTTTTCTTGAATAAAGTCGATCAGGTGAATGATCCCGAACTTATCGATCTTGTTGAAGAGGAAGTACGCGATCTCTTGAAGAAGTATGAATTCCCGGGCGACGCCACGCCGATTATCCGCGGTTCGGCGCTCAAGGCGCTCCAGAATCCGACCGGCGAGGATGCAAAGCCGATCGTCGATCTCATGGACAAAATCGATGAATATATTCCGGTGCCGAAGCGCGCGACGGATAAGCCCTTCCTGATGCCGATCGAGGACATTTTTTCGATCGAAGGCCGCGGTACGGTCGTGACCGGACGCATTGAGCGAGGTATTACGAAATTGAACGATGAAGTCGAGATCGTCGGCCTCCGGGCGACACAGAAGACGATCGTCACGGGAATCGAAATGTTCAACAAACAGCTCGATGAAGGCCGCGCAGGCGATAACGCAGGCATTCTGTTGCGCGGAACCAAGAAGGATGAAGTCGAGCGGGGACAGGTCCTCGCCAAACCGGGAACCATTACACCGCATACGGATTTCACCGCGGAGGTATACATCCTGAGCAAAGAGGAAGGCGGCCGTCATACCCCGTTCTTTAACGGCTACAAGCCGCAGTTCTATATCCGCACGACGGACGTTACCGGCGACGTTATCCTGCCGCAGGGCTCGGAGATGGTCATGCCGGGCGATACCGTTACCCTGACGATTAAATTGATTGCTCCGGTCGCCTTGGAAGAGAAACTGCGCTTCGCTATCCGCGAAGGAGGCAGAACCGTTGGCGCCGGTGTCGTAACTAAAATTATAAAGTAACTATTGTGCCCAGCCCCACGCCGTGGGGCTGGGCTTCTCAGAATCAATCACTGTTCTTTCCAAAAACAAGATGGCAGAGAAAAAAGCAGAGAAGAAAATAATTCGCACCGTTCCGCAAGTTGAGGAGCAGTCGCGCATCAGGATCAAGATCAAGGCGTACGATCACAAGATCATCGATCAATCGGTGCGGACGATCATCGACACCGCGGTTCGCAGCGGTGCGAAGGTAGTCGGTCCGGTTCCTCTGCCGACCGAAAAAACAAAATATACGGTATTGCGATCCACGTTCGTGCATAAGAATGCACGCGATCAGTTCGAGATGCGGGTGCACAAACGGCTCATCGATATCATCGAGCCGGGTCCGAAAACCATTGATGCGCTCACTAATCTGAATCTGCCCGCAGGCGTGGACGTGGAAATAAAGATGTAACCATGCGAGCGAGTGACGCCGAGATACTCTAACCATCCCGTTTGCGGGATGAAGTGGATATCAGACGGAGCCCGCGACAAGGAATCACGAAGCATAACATACAATAAGAATCGTATCCGTTTTTAGAAACCGTGATTTTGTCCTTACACCGCATACAAAATTTGAGAACAGAATTACGGTTTTTATAAGTAACAAACATTGTGTGAAAGTACTGATCGGAAAAAAAGTATCGATGACACAACGGTTCGGCGAACACAACGCCGTGCCCGTTACTATCGTGCAAGCGGGTCCGTGCACCGTCACGCAGGTGAAGGGCGATTCGGACGGATACCGTGCGGTTCAGCTCGGTTTTGAGCGTGCACGGAAAGTTTCCAAGCCGCTCTCGGGGCATTTTAAAAACATCGGTCTTTTCAAACATCTCCGCGAATTCCGGTTCGAGAGCACCGCGGAGCGGGGGCAGGTCATTTCGGTTAAAACGTTCAAAGTGGGCGATATGGTTCAGGTTTCCGGCCTTACCAAGGGTAAAGGGTTCCAGGGGGTGGTAAAGCGGCACAAGTTCAGCGGGTCGCCGAAAACGCACGGACACAAAGATCAGCTGCGCATGCCGGGAAGCATCGGATCGACCGAGCCGAAACACGTATTTAAAGGTACGCGTATGGCAGGACGTATGGGAGGCGGCAAGGCAACGGTCAAGAATCTGGAGATCATCGATATTGATACCGAGAAAAATCTGCTTTTTATAAAAGGTGCGGTGCCCGGCCCACGAAACACGATCCTGACGATCGCGGGAGACGGCGATCTTGTCATCGAAGCGCCGCAGACCGAAACGCCAAAGAGCGCCGCGCCGGAACCGGCAGCGGTTGCAGAGAACACGCCTGCGGAGAAGCAGGACGAGGTGACTAATGCTCCGGCTGCCGAAAAACAGGACCAGAAGCCGGGTGAAGAGAAGAAAGCATAACTATGGAGAAGATTTCAGTACCAGTATATACGCCGAAAGGAGAAAAAGCGGGATCACAGGAATTGAACCCGGCAATTTTCGGTGTTGCCTCAAAAATGCCGGTTATTCACCAGGTCACGACCGCCCAGCAGGCGAATAGCAGGCAGGTACTTGCACATACGAAAACCCGTGCGGAGGTTCGCGGTGGCGGCAGGAAGCCCTGGAAGCAGAAAGGCACCGGCCGCGCACGGCACGGATCCATCCGGTCACCCTTGTGGGTTGGCGGAGGTATTACGTTCGGTCCGCGCAGCAACCGCAATTTTACCCAGAAGGTGAACCGCAAGGTTCGCAAGCAGGCGCTCTTGATGGTGCTGAGCGACAAGGTTGCCAATGATCGCCTGATCGTGGTCACCGAATGGGGTTTTGCGGATGCAAAGACGAAACATCTGGCGGGAGTGCTGAAGGGACTGCCCGGTTTTAACAAAAAAACACTTGTGATTACGACGCCGCAGGATCGCCAGGTTATTTCAGCGGCAAAAAATTTGGCAAAGGTTACGAGCATCGGCGTCAACAGTTTGAATGTGCTGGACGTACTCCGGAACGATTACGTCGTTGTCCCCAAAGGTCTTGTGAACGTCATTGAGACACGATATAAGCTGTAAAGGATATGAGATTTTTCGACCGATTCAAAAAAGGATACAAGGAAGCCGAGCGGGCTCCGCGTAAGACCGAGCCGGTGAAGCAAGCCGTCGAGAAACGGGAAAAGACCGTTCGCGAGGAGATAGCGGAGCACGCCGTCGCGAAGCCGGCCGCAACGAAAGTGGCGGCCAAGAGCGAGATCGCGCATCGCATATTGCTGAAGCCGATCATCTCGGAAAAAACGACGCTGCTCCATGGGCACAATCAGTACGTATTCAAGGTAGCATCGGACGCGAATAAGATCATGATCAAAAGAGCGATTAAGGAAGCGTTTCATGCGGACCCTTCCCACGTACGCATCATTCGGGTTCAGGGGAAAGAAGTGCGCAGGGGCAACATAAAAGGCCGTCGGGCTTCCTATAAGAAAGCTATCGTGAGCATGCCAGCAGGGGTTACCTTGCCGGTGTATGAAGGAGTATAGTATGCCTTTGAAATTATACAGACCAATGACCCCGGGGATCAGGCACGCAAGCGTTATTAAGGACGCAACGCTGTCCCGTGTTCGCCCGCCGAAAGCGTTACGTATTCCCAAAAAGAAATGGAGCGGCAGGAACGCACAGGGTAAAATTACCGTTCGTCATCAGGGCGGTGGCGCAAAACAATATGTTCGCATCGTTGATTTCCGCCGCGACAAGCTCGACATTCCGGCCAAGGTGGCGACGGTTGAATATGATCCGAATCGGAACGCGAATATCGCTCTCCTGGTATACCGCGACGGCGAAAAACGATACATGCTTGCGCCGAACGGGCTTGCGGCCGGAGCTTCCGTGATCGCGTACAGCAAGCGGGGTGAGTTGTCGGTCGGGAATCGTCTGCACATCAAGGAAATTCCGACCGGGATCGAGGTGCACGACGTAGAACTTGCGCCCGGCGGCGGCGGAAAGCTTTGCCACGGAGCAGGTACCTATGCTATCGTCAGTTCCCTTGCCGACGGCATGGCCCTTTTGAAACTTCCCTCGGGAGAGATTCGAATGGTTTCGGAAGAGTGCATGGCGACCATCGGCACGGTTTCCAACGCGGAGTATCGGAATATCCGCTGGGGCAAGGCAGGTCGCATGCGCCATCGCGGCATTAAACCGTCGGTCCGGGGTAAAGCAATGAATCCGGTGGATCACCCGCATGGCGGCGGAGAGGGTAAGCATCCGATCGGTTTGAAGCACCCGAAGACCTATACCGGGAAGAATGCGTACGGTGTTAAGACGCGGTCGGTACACAAGCGATCGGACAGATATATCGTAACGCGTCGTAATGGAAAGAAATTATAACTATGTCTCGAAGTCTAAAAAAAGGACCATACGTTGACGAGAGGGTGCTGAAGAAGCTGAAAGGCGTGAAGCCGGACGGCAAGACCGTCATTAAAACGTGGTCACGCTCTTGCACGATCGTACCGCAGATGGTGGGCTATACGTTCGGCGTACACAACGGACGGCAGCATGTTTCGGTCTACGTTGTCGAGAATATGGTGGGCCATAAATTAGGCGAGTTCTCGCCAACCCGCAAATTCGTCGTACACGGCGGTAAGATGGCTAAAGCACAGGAACAGGAAGCCACCGCGGCAGCGGCACCGGGGGCTGCAACACCGGCAGCAGCAGGCAAGGCAGCACCGGCGTCTCCCGCACCGAAGAAGAAATAATATATGATCGAAGTACGCGCACAATTGAATAATTTCCGAATGGCACCCAAGAAAGTGCGTCTTGTGACGGACGCCATCAAGGGAATGGATGTCGAGCAGGCGATCTCTCGGCTGCAATTTCTGCAAAAAAAATCGGCTCCCGCGATCATGAAACTTATTCGATCGGCAGTCGCGAACGCCCGCCATAACAACAGCTTGGAGGAGCGGGATCTGCGCATCAAGAACATTATTGTGAACGAGGGTATTCCTTTGAAGCGCTGGCGTCCTGCCGCATTCGGTTCGGCGCATTCGTTTAAACACCGGGCAAGCCATGTGAGCGTCGTTCTGACGCTTAAGGAAGGTGCGGCGAAGGCGCGGGAGAAGAAAGACGAAAAAAAACCGCAGAAAGCGGACGAAAAGAAAGCGGCGAAAGTGATTCAGGAACCGGTGAAGCGCGATGAAAAAAAGACGCAGCCGAAGGCTGCAAAGACGAAACCGAAGAAATCGGATCGCACCGCGGCAAGCAAAAAAACCGTTACTAAGAACAGCTAAGTATGGGCCAGAAAGTAAATCCAAAAGGGTTTCGACTTCTCATGAGCGAGCAGTGGCGGTCGCGTTGGTTCAGTGAGCGCGAATATGCGCATCTGCTCCGCCAGGACGTCATGATCCGTAGATTTCTCATGAAGAAACTCCGCGAGGCGGGGATTGACCGCATCGATATCGAGCGTTCACGCGGCGAGGTTGCGGTGACGATCGTTGCGGCAAAGCCGGGGCTTATCATCGGCCGCGGCGGTACCGGCATCGAAGATCTGCGCAAGGATATCGTAAAAAACTTCCTCGATAAAAAGACGGGGTTCAAGCTTAATGTGCAGGAAGTGGAGAATCCCAACCTGTCCGCAGGGGCTATTTTGCAGACATGCATCGCCGATATCGAAAAGCGCATCCCGTTCCGGCGCGTCATGAAAATGAATATCGATAAAGTTTTGAAAGCAGGGGCGGAAGGCGTAAAAATCGGCATGGCCGGGCGTTTGAACGGCGCCGAGATCGCCCGCCGCGAGACACTGACCCAGGGCAAGATCCCGCTTCATACGCTCCGTGCAAACATCGATTATTCCCGCGGCGCCGCACAAACAACGTACGGGGTTATCGGTATCAAGGTTTGGATTTATAAAGGATTGTATTTCCCGCAGGTTCAGGAAAAGGATACGAATAAGAAAGTTGCTGAGCCGGCCCGGCGACCGAGGGCACATGCAGGAGCACGAAAGTAACAGACGAGTATGTTGGCACCAAAGAAAGTTAAATTCAGAAAATCACAGCGTACCGACCATATTCGTGGCGTTGCGACGCGTATGAACGAGTTGAGCTTCGGGCAGTACGGCCTGAAGTCGCTTGAGGCGTCGTGGGTGACGTCGCGTCAGATCGAGGCGGCGCGCCGTGCCATGTCGCGGTTTATCGCTCGCGGCGGCCGTATTTGGATCCGCATCTTCCCCGATAAGTCCATCACCACGAAGGGCGCGGAAATGCCCATGGGAAAAGGCAAGGGAGCGGTCGATCACTATGTCGCGGTCGTCAAGCCGGGCACCATGCTTTTCGAAATGAGCGGCGTGACTCCGGAGACCGCCCGTGAAGCCATGGACCTTGCTTCATTTAAGCTCCCCGTCAAGACCAAGTTCATTGCCAAACAATAGTATGAAGATGCGCGAGATAAAAGAATTGACCGCAAAGCAGATTTCCGAAAAACTTTCGGAGCTCCGGGCGCAGATCCGCGACATGCGTTTTAAAATTGCCAGCCAGCAAACGAAGAATGTCCGTGAATTACGGACCGTCAGAAAAAATATTGCACGCATGCTGACGGTGCAGAACACCAAACATGAAGAGCAGGAAGTGAAGAAATAACGTATGGAAAAAGCTACACATAAGAGAAGGTTCGAGGGAATTGTCGTCAGCACCAAGATGCAAAAGACCGTCGTGGTTCGGGTCGACCGCGTTAAGGTTCACCCGAAGTACGGCAAGCGTTTTACCGTCAGCAAAAATTATAAAGCGCACGATGAAACGGGCATGTGTCACGAGAAGGACCGTGTGCTCATCGAGGAAACCCGCCCGATATCCCGCGATAAGCGCTGGCGGGTTATTTCAGTTCTGACACAACAGAAGGATTAACTATGGTACAGCACCGATCAATGTTGCAGGTTGCAGATAACACGGGCGCTCGTCTGGTCCAGTGTATTCGCGTACTCGGGGGTCATAAACAGCGGTATGCGCAGATTGGGAACGTCATTACCGTTGTGGTGAAGAAAGCGTTACCGCATGCACAGGTCAAAAAGAGCCAAATCTTTCATGCCGTGGTCGTTCGCCAGCGAAAAGAAATCCGCCGCAAAGACGGATCGTATATACGTTTTGACGACAATGCCGTCGTTCTGATCGACAAAAAGAGCAAGGAGCCGAAAGGAACTCGTATTTTTGGTCCGGTGGCACGCGAGCTTCGAAGCCACGGCTTTACCCGCATCCTATCATTGGCACCCGAGGTACTGTAAGTATGAGTTTTCACATTAAAATCAACGACACCGTGAAAGTCCTCGCCGGGAAGAACAAGGGTAAGACCGGCAAGGTGATTCAGGTATTGCCGAAAGACCACCAGGTGGTTGTCGAGAACGTGAATAAAATGTTTAAGCACATGCGCTCGCCTCGTCGCGGCGAAAAAGGACAGCGCATCGAGTTTGCAGCGCCGCTGCCGATCAGTAAGGTGATGATCGTTTGCCCGAAATGCGGCAAGACGGCACGGATGAATCTCGTTCGGGAAGGGGCAAAGCGCAGTCGTGTTTGCAAGAAATGTAAAGTAGAAATCGATTAGTATGACACGTTTACGAAAAGAATATAACGAAAAAATCGCCCCGCGGCTCTCAAAAGAGCTGAAGCGTTCGAATATCCTCGCGGTTCCGCACCTTAAAAAGATCGTACTGAACGTCGGACTTTCGAAGAGCTTGCAGGATAAGAAGTATGTCGATGTTGCCGTTGCCACGCTGACGCGGATCACGGGACAGAAACCGGTTCTGACGAAAGCGAAGAAGTCAATTTCCAATTTCAAAATTCGAGAGGGCATGGTAGTGGGGGCCATGGTCACGTTGCGTCGCGATCGCATGTATGATTTTTTGGATAAACTCGTGCACGTCGCGTTGCCCCGCATGCGGGATTTTCACGGGCTCGACCCGAAGAAAGGATTTGACGACAACGGCAATTATTCATTAGGATTCCGCGAGCACATCGTTTTCCCGGAGATTCGATCCGACGAAATCGAGAGCGTGCACGGTCTCGAAATCGCGATTGCGACGACGGCAAAGAACAAGCAGGAGACGAGGGCTCTGCTCGACGGGTTCGGATTCCCCTTTAAGAAAGAGAAATAACACAGTATGTCAACGACTGCACAAGAAGTTAAGGCACGAAGATCGCTGGTAAAAGCGAAATTTTCATCGCGCATTGTTCGTCGATGCTGGCGCTGCGGCAGAAAGCGCGGCTATATGCGCAAGTTCGAATTATGCCGCATTTGCTTCCGTGAGCTCGCTCTCAAAGGCGAGATCCCCGGTGTTACGAAATCAAGCTGGTAAGAAGACGTATATGATGACCGATCCAATAGCAGACATGCTCACCCGAATACGGAACGCGTCCGCCGCAAAGCGGAGCGAGGTTCTGTTGCCATATTCGCGTTTAAAACATGAGATTGCCCGCGTGTTGACCGAGGAAAACTATCTCGCACGCGCCGAGCGAATTGAAGAAGAGGGTACGACTCCCAAATTACGACTCGTGCTCAAATATCGGAGTAACGGCAGGCCGTACATTAAGCACCTTCGCAGGTTGAGCGTCCCGAGCCGGCGGCTGTACGTCAATACGGAGCGCCTACCGCACGTATTGAACGGTTTTGGCATCGCGCTGATATCGAGTTCAAAAGGGATCATGACCAACAAGCGCGCCCGTAAGGAAAAGATCGGCGGCGAGCTCTTACTTGAAATCTGGTAACGATATGTCACGAATCGGTAAAAAAATCATACCCGTACCCGCAGGAGTCGATGTAACGATCCAGGGGAAGCAGGTACAAGTGAAAGGCCCGAAGGGCACACTGACACACGTGTGCGTGCCCGAAATTGCGGCAGCGGTTGAAAACGGGACCATCACCGTGACCTTGGCTGATCCCGACGCGAAGAAAGGCGCCGCTCTGTGGGGGCTGACCAGGGCTCTTATCGCCAATATGGTCCGCGGTGTGAGCGAGGGCTACACAAAGACATTGGAGATCAACGGCGTCGGTTATAAGGCCGCAGTGCAGGGCACAAAGCTTATTCTGACGGTCGGGTTTTCCCATCCGGTCGAATATCAATTGCCGCAGGGAATTGTCGCATCGGTTGAGAAAAACGTTATCACGATCGCAGGAATTGACCGGCAGCTCGTCGGGCAGGTTGCGGCCGAGATCAGAGCGGTTAAGAAGCCGGAGCCGTATAAGGGTAAAGGAATCAAGTATTCAAACGAAGTCATTAGACGCAAAGTCGGAAAGGTTATTAAGACAGCGGCGTAAGTATGAAAGATCAACGAAAAGTTCAGCGAGCGATTCGAAAACGGCGTTCCGCACGGACGCGTAAAGCGTTGCGTGTCACCGAAACACGCCCGCGCCTTTCGATATTCCGCAGTTTGAAACACATCTACGGTCAGATCATTGATACCAACGGCCGCATTCTCGCCTCCGCTTCCGACGCACAGCTTGAGGGCAAAAAAAGCAAAGGCGTCGCAGCCGCGAAGATCGTGGGAAAGCTTTTGGCGGAAAAGGCAGTGGCTAAAAAAATTCAGCGTGTGGTTTTCGATAAATCGCATTATAAATATCACGGACGCGTTCGGGCTTTTGCTGAAGGAGCGCGCGAGGGAGGATTGGAATTCTAACTACTATGCAACAACAGGCACCAGGAGCACCGGGACCACGGAAACCGGGACGGCAGATGCAGGACAACCGTCAGCGCAGGCGGCGATCGTCGCCGATGCGGCCTCGGCAGGATGACGAATTTGATCAGCAGATGATCGATTTATCGCGAGTGACCCGTGTCATGGCAGGCGGTAAGCGCATGCGTTTTCGCGCGTGTATCGTCATTGGCGATCGTAAGGGCCGGGTCGGCTGGGGGCTAGCGAAGGGCGCGGACGTATCGCTCGCGATTCAAAAAGCAACCGCTCAGGCAAAGAAGAACATCATCACGGTCAGTATGGTGAAGGAGACGATACCGCACGAGGTCCGTGCCAAATTTAAAGCCGCACGGTTACTCCTCAAGCCGGCAACCGCCGGGAAGGGACTTATCGCCGGCGGCGTTGTCCGCACCGTTTTGGATCTTGCCGGTTATAAGAACATTGTTTCCAAAATGTTCGGTTCGCCGAACAAGATTAATAACGTCGCAGCGGTCTTTAAGGCGCTCGGTATGCTCCGTCGCATTGATGCGCCGGCGAAGATGACTCCGGAAGAAGCGCTCGCGGCCGAAGAAAAACGTAAGAAGCAACAGGTATGATTGGTTTACATTCGATTCATCCGGGCCCGCGCTCCAAGAAAACCCGCACACGGATCGGGCGCGGCAACGGTTCCGGCATTGGGACCTATTCCGGCCGGGGCATTAAGGGGCAGCGTGCCCGTTCCGGCGGCAAAAGCGGTCTGACGGCGAGAGCCATGAAGCCGTATCTTTTGCGCATTCCCAAAAGCCGCGGATTTGCTTCCGATGCGGTGCCGTTCTCAGTCGTGAATGTCGGTGTATTACAGACCATATTCAATGACGGCGAGCGTGTTACGCCAAAGATTCTGCGCTCGCGGGGGCTCATTATGCATTCGTCGGATCGTGTTAAGATTCTCGGCGGCGGTGAACTTTCAAAACGGCTCATCGTCAGCGCGCACGGCTTTTCACAGGAAGCATCAGATGCTATTGTAAAGGCCGGAGGTTCGGTACAGCTTTTGACCGGCAGTCAAAAGAAGCGGACACCGGAAAAGAAATAATACCATCGGCATGTTTGAAAAACTGAAACAAATCTGGCAGGCGCCGGATATCCGCAAACGGATTCTTTTTGTTCTGGCAATGCTGATTGTGTTCCGGATCGCTGCGCACATACCGCTGCCCGGCATCGATGCTTCACAACTGAAGAATTTTTTCGCTTCCAATCAGCTCTTCGGCCTCCTGAATCTGTTTTCGGGCGGAGGTCTTGAAAATTTTTCCATCGTCATGATGGGCGTCGGGCCGTATATTACGGCGTCGATCATACTCCAGCTTCTGACGATGATCGTGCCGAAACTTGAGGCGATTTCAAAAGAAGGCGAATCGGGGCAGGAGCGCATCAATCAGTACACTCGCATCCTGACGTTTCCCTTGGCGCTTATTCAGTCCTACGGGTATATCGTCATCCTGCAGCAGCAGTCGCAGGTTAACATCGTCGGCTCGCTGACCGGGTTTCAGCTATTCTCCGCGATGCTCGCTTCCACCGCCGGTACGATATTTTTAATGTGGATCGGAGAGCTGATTTCCGAAAAGAAAGTCGGTAACGGTATTTCGCTGATGATTTTCGCGAACATCATAGCGCAGCTGCCTACCGCTGTCAGGAATACCGTAGCCATCTTTGATTCAAGCCAGTTTATCAATCTGCTGATCTTCGCGGCTATCGCGCTGGTAACGATTGTCGCAATCGTTTTTATAACCGAGGGGCAGCGGAACATCCCCATCTCGTTCGCGCGACAGATCACGGGCAACCGTTCCATGGGCGGCGTCAATACGCACCTGCCGCTGCGCGTCAATCAGGCCGGCGTCATCCCCATAATTTTCGCGATCTCGGTCATCTTGTTTCCGCCAATGATCGCCCGCTTTTTCCAATTTGCTCCGACCGCATGGGTCGCGAACTCCGCGAACTTTATCATTCAGCTGTTTGCGAACCAGACGTTTTACGGGATATTTTATTTTTTCATGGTTTTTCTTTTTACGTATTTTTATACGGCCGTTATCTTCAAACCCGAGCAGATCGCAGAGAATTTACAGAAGCAGGGCGGCTTTATTCCCGGCATTCGTCCCGGCAGGCATACCGAGGAATACTTAGGTGCCACCATGAACCGGATCATTCTGGCTGGCGCTATTTTTCTGGGGCTTATTGCAGTACTGCCGATTACCGTGCAAGCGCTTACCGGGATTCAGACGCTGGCGATCGGCGGTACGAGTTTGCTCATCGTTGTGTCAGTCGTTATTGAGACCGTGAAACAGATCGATTCGCAGCTGGTGATGCGCGATTATGAAGGCATTTAACGGGCATGCCGCAAGCGATCGGATGCCAAAGGCCGCAGGCCTTTGTTTTTTTATTCCCCGGATTTCAGCTACAATAGAGATATGAAGAGACGAACCGTATTGGTCTTTATCGGGCAGCAGGGATCGGGGAAAGGAACGCAGGCGATGATACTCGCCGATAAATACGGCTTTATCGTCATTGCGCCCGGAGATCTCCTGCGCACGGAGGTTGCCAAGAAAACTCCGTTTGGTCTTGAACTCGCCGATATTATGGCGAAGGGTAATTTGGTGCCAGATGAGTCGATAAATCGTCTCATCCAGGAGGCGCTCGCCCGGCTATCGCCGCAGACCAGCGTCGTCTTTGACGGTTTTCCCAGAACCGTTGAACAAGCGCGGTACCTTGATTCGCTTATCGAGGTGTCGAATGCGGTCCAGATCGACATTCCGTACGAGGTTTCGGTGAAGCGTATTTCGGGACGTCTCACCTGTCCCCGCGGCCATAATTACAATCGTTTTTTCTTGCCGCCACAGAAACCCGGTATCTGCAATATCGACAAACTGCCTCTTTCATCCCGGCCGGACGATACCCAAGCAACGGTCATTAATCGGCTGGCGATCTATCAGCACACTACGACGAAGGTTCTGGCGTATTATCGCGATCAGGGGAAACTGATCGCCATTACCGGTAATGCTTCGGTTTTTGCAGTTTCGCACGAGATTAAGACAAAAGTTCTGTCGCAAACATGAGAGCGACGAATGAGCGTGATGTACAAAGGGTTCACGGTGCTGCCAAGAAGCTGCAAGAAATATTGGAGATGCTCTGTTCGGAGGTCCGCGTGGGCATGACCGGTCGTGAACTCGACAAACGAGCGCAAACCTTGATTCATAAAGCCGGGGGCAAGCCGGCATTTATCGGATACGGCAATCCGCCGTTTCCCGCCGCGCTGTGCGTTTCCCGTAACGACTGCGTCGTTCACGGAATACCCGATGCGGTGCCATTTGTCGCCGGGGATATCATCGGATTGGATATCGGTATGATTTACGACGGGATCTTCACCGACATGGCCCGCACCGTTACACTCGATCCCGTATCGCGTCGGGAGCAGGAGCTGGTCCGCGCGACGTACGATGCATTGCCGAAATTTCTATCCGTGATTCGCCCGGGATCAAAGACCGGCGATCTCGGTTACGCGATGCAGACCTATTTTGAGGGTTTGGGTTTCGGCGTGGTGCGCGACCTTGCGGGTCACGGCGTCGGTGACGCTTTGCACGAGCCGCCGGAGATTCCCAATTTCGGCACTCCGGGCAAAGGTGCAATTTTTTCCAAGGGCATGGTGATCGCGGTTGAACCCATGGTGACACTCGGTGACTGGCGCGTCCGCATCGATACGGACGGCTGGAGCGTTAAAACCCGGGACGGTTCAAAGACGGCGCATACGGAAGATATGGTGCTTGTTACCGACACCGGAGCTGAAATATTAACACGGTAGTTAACGTATGGCACGGCGTGTGTTTTTAGGCATCGATTTCGGCGATTCGCGCGTCGGTCTGGCGCTTGCCCCCGGCGACAGCATTGCCGTGCCCTATAGCATTGTACGATACGGAGACGGGTTCTGGCAGAAACTCGGCACTATTCTTGCCGATGAAAAGATAACGGATATCGTGGTTGGCCTGCCGATCGGACTTTCTGGAAATGAAACCGAGCGGACGCGCAAGACCAGGGACTTCATAGCGTCGTTACGCGGTCATACGGCGCTGCCCGTCGTCGAAAGCGACGAGCGGTTCAGTTCCCTCGTCGCCCGTCGCAATCTGCCGAAGGGCCCCGACGACGCACTCGCCGCGGCAGAAATTTTACAAGGATATCTTGACGCTCATGCTCGCTCTCCAGAGTAGCGGTGTCGCGCTTGTTGCCGGCCTTGTCGCCGTTGCGGCGACCTATTTCGTCATGATCCTTGCGCGGGTATTCGGTTTTATGGATGCGCCCGCCGAAGCGCGCAAAATTCATAATAAACCCGTCCCTTTGCTCGGCGGCGTTGCTCTGTTTGTCGCGCTCGGGGCTGCGACGGTTTTTGCCTATTCCCAGGGATACATAACCGATACGCGCGTGTCGCCGCGCCTTATCGTCGCGCTCTTTGGAGCAGGAGCGGTCCTGAACATCGTCGGTGCTCTGGATGATCGATTTCGTTTGCGCTGGTGGCAGCAGGCAATAGGCCCGCTTGCCGCGGTCGGCATCATGCTCGCAGCCGGGCTGGATATTCCCTTTGTGAGCAATCCGTTCGGTTCGGGCACCTTGAATCTTCAGACGGCTTCAATTCTCGGCAGTATCGTTCCCGTTGGAAAAATTCTCGTCCTGGTGTGGCTTGTCGGAATGATGTATACGACAAAACTGCTTGACGGCATCGACGGGCTTGCGACGTCGGTATCGGGAGTTGCCGCGTTGGTGCTTTTTATGGTCAGTTTGACGTGGGATCGCAGCGGTTCGGTGACGTCGTTTCTCTCGGCCGGACTTGCCGGTGCCGCCGCCGGGTTTTTAGTGTGGAACTTCTTTCCGGCTAAAATTTTTCTGGGAGAGGGCGGCAGTACGTTCCTGGGTTTACTGCTTGCGGTTCTGGCGATACTCTCGGGTGGCAAAATTGCGACCGCGCTTCTGATCATGGGCGTGCCGATCCTCGACGTCGTGTGGCTTATTGTCAGGCGCCTGATTGCCGGCCAGCATGTTTTTACCGGGGATAATCGCCATCTGCATTTCCGGTTGTTGAGGGCAGGCCTGTCGCAGCGACAGGTCGTTCTCTTGCTCTCGGGCCTTTCGCTGCTGTTCGGATCGGTTTCTTTTTTTTACACGACGCGCGTTAAAATTATCGCACTCGCCGTTCTGGTGGCTTTCGTTCTCATTCTCGAAGCCCTGTTAACTTCCCGGTATGAAAACAGTCCGCATCGGTAGTATGCTGCTGCTCGCGGTTCTGGTGACCGCGTGCAGACAGGCACCGGCTACGATCACATCGGTGACCGTTGGCTTGCAGACCGTGCGTGTGACGGAAGCCAGAACCCTTGAGGAGCAGGCAAAAGGCCTTGCCGGAGTATCCGAATTATCATGGAACCAGGGTATGATTTTCCCGTTTCCGGACAAGAGCAAAAGGACGTTCTGGATGAAAGGGATGAAAATTCCGATCGATATCATTTGGATAGCTGATGATACAGTTGTGGGCATCGAGCGCTCGGCCAAGGTTCCCAGTGAACTGGTGCCCGATATCGCTTTGCCGCGGTACACGTCGCCTGAACCGGTAAATTATGTCCTTGAGGTTCGCGCCGGATTTGCAGATCAATTTGGAATCCTGATAGGCGATGCGGTCTCTGTTCGCTGATCCTTGTTGATGTTGACGCCCCACCTGCGCGCAGGTGGGGGGTTGACCCCTCACCAGGGCTCTGGTGGGGGGTTGACAGGGGCACCGACTTCGTTTACACTGGTCGTACTTTAATTATCCGAATATGTTCGCAATCATTGCAACCGGCGGGAAACAATACCGCATCAAAGAAAACACGACGCTCCGGGTGGAAAAGCTTCCGGAAGCCGCTCGCAAGGGCGACGGCGTGGTTTTTACCGACGTTCTCTTGGTGAGCGACGGAGGAGCTTCGGTTAAAATCGGAAAGCCGATTGTTCCGAACGCCCGCGTCGACGCCAAGATTCTTCGCGACGGCAAAGCGGATAAGATTCGCGTCGTGAAGTATAAACCGAAGATACGCTACAAGCGCGTCATCGGCCACCGGCAGCAGTTTACGGAAGTCAGGATAGAAAAAATCACTGCATAACAAAAATCTCCCCAAACCCGGGAGTTTTTTTGTTTAGCGTGCACGGGCACGCTCGACGAGATACGCCACCAGCGTTTCAAAGGGAATGCCGGCGGCACGCGCCTCATCCGGGTATAAACTTGTCGAAGTCATCCCGGGGAGCGTATTCACTTCAAGTAATACCGGTTCGCCGTGATCGGGAAAAACAAAGTCCGCTCGGGATAAATCCCGGCAACCGAGGACTTCATGCGCCCGGCGTGCAATAGCTTGTACTTTTTGATAGTGGTCGGGCGGTAACGCCGCAGGGACCATATGCGTACTCAAACCCGGCGTGTAGCGATGTTTGTAATCGTACCATGACCCTTTTGGCACGGTGATTTCAAGAACCGGTAACGACACGGAACCGTTTATCTCAAGAACACCTGCGGTAATCTCACGGCCCATGATCTCCCGTTCAACGAGTGCCCATTCGCCATAGGTAAACGCCTTTGCCAGGGCTTTTTTGATGGATGCAAGTGAGTTTGCGAACGTAACGCCAATCGCCGAGCCCTGCTTCGCGGGCTTTACGACTACGCGAGTGCCGAGTTGTTCGATGATACGTTCGGCAGCCGATGCAATGGATTCACTCGAGTGAATACCGATATCCGGCGCTACCGGAATTCCCACGGAGCGAAAGAGTTGCTTTGCAAGTATCTTGTTCATTGCGGTTGCACTTGCCGCAACACCGCTCCCGACGTACGGAACGTGGAGCATTTCCAAGAGTCCTTGGAATGTTCCGTCTTCACCCGGACTTCCATGAAGAGCGGGAAATACGACACCGGGTTTTAAACGCCTGAGTACCGTATCGATAGCAGCATTTAATTCCACGACCTCCACCCGGCGATAGGTCTTTTGAAGCGATGTGGCGACCTCTGCGCCGGTCGATCTCGATACAGCGGCCTCCGTAGAGGAACCGCCGCAAACAACGGCGACGACGGTATCGCGATGCGCCCTTACATCGAGATGAATTTGTGTATCCGCCATCACCGCGATCAGCTCAACTTTTTTCTGTCCTCGAATGCGGAGGAAAGCGTTACCTCATCGGCATATTCGATGTTGGAACCCATGGGGATTCCCCGCGCAAGTTTTGAAACCGAAACGCCGGTTTCCTTGAGTATTTTGGTAAGATACATGCCGGTTGCATCACCTTCCGCGACGGCGTCGAGCGCAAGAATGATCTCGTCGGCGCCTGCGGCGGCACGGGTCACCAGTTCTTTTATTTTCAGATGATCGGGCGTTACGCCGTCGAGCGGCGAGAGCAAGCCGTGCAGCACATGGTATACGCCGGCATGTTTTCCGGTGCGCTCAATGGGCTCGATATCCTGAACGTGCGCAACAACGCAGATCGATCTCCTGTTTCTTTTGGTATCCTTGCAGATTTCGCAGCGCGTACTGTCGGTCAATGTCTGGCATTCAACGCAGAGTCGCGCCGCAGCGGCTGCGGACTCCAGATCCGAAGCCAGTTGCTGCGCGCGTTTCGTATCACCCAACAGATACAGCGCGAGACGCGCCGCGTGTTTGGGGCCGATGCCCGGCAAGGCATCAAAGTGCTCGATGATCTTTTGTATGCGGGGAGAAAGGGGAGTCATGGGCTAGCTCATGCCGGGGATCTTGAAATCTCCGCTCTCGCGGATCTTGGATGCCATGACGCGCTGTGCTTTCTTTACGGCGTCGTTGACCGCATCTTTAATATGTTTCTCAAGTTCCGTTTTGGATTCCGGACGAAGATACTCTCCCTTGACGAGAACGCTCTGGACTTCCTGGTTGCCGTCCATGGTGAGGGAGACCGCGCGATTGTCGACCGTGATTTTCTCCACGGCAAGCTTATTCTTGAGCGAGCTCGCTTGTTTGCGCAGATCGTTGAACTGTTTGAGTTTGTGAAACATATCGGACGTGTTGTTAGTACTTAAGTTGTCTGTTGGGTATACTGCTTATCAAGATTTTTGAAGGTCACCGGCCCCGTATCAAAATATAACCGGATAAGACCAGTCGGTCCGTTACGGTGCTTTTCTATATGCACCTCCGCTATGTTCTTCTCCTCATCCGGACAGTCGCGCGATTTATCCATGATACGCCGGTAGATGAACATCACGACATCGGCGTCCTGCTCAATGGAGCCGGATTCACGCAGATCGGAAAGCTTTGGGATCGCGGGCGAGCGGCTTTCAACGGCGCGGGACAACTGTGAGAGTGCGAGCACCGGTATGTCGAGTTCTCGTGCGATGGATTTGAGCGAGCGGGTGATCTCGGCAATTTCCTGCACCCGGTTCTCGTTATTATGGCCTTCCATGAGCTGGAGATAGTCGATAACCAACATGTCGAGCCCGTGTTCGCTCTTGAGCCGCCGAGCTTTGGTTCTGATCTCCATTATGTTCGATGCCGCAGAATCGTCTATGTAGATGGATGCGTCCGAAAGAACGCCCATGGCGTGTCCGATGCGCGGGAAATCGTCATCCTCTTC
>Ga0155891_128_pt1 | contig 23733 bp, 23 predicted proteins | sample RifCSPlowO2_01_FD_107545 | JGI IMG/M metagenome (GOLD analysis project Ga0155891, IMG submission 107545) | Candidatus Komeilibacteria bacterium RIFCSPLOWO2_01_FULL_52_15 | reverse complement strand
ACACCGAATTCCAGCGCATCAATCTGTACCAGGCGTGGAACTCCGCGCGCGGCTTTGTCTGGTTCCTGTTTATTACCGGGTTCCATGAAGATTCATTCAACCTTCTTGAAGATGCGTGGCGCTACTTGATGCTCGTGCAGCAAAAAAAACGCACCATTCGCTTCAGTACCGAACAATGACCATTGCGCACCTGCACGTCGCGGATACCAAGAATCGCGGCGATGTCGCGATTGTCCTTGCCGTCCAGGAATTATTGCGCAAAAAGTTCCCACGCTGCCGTATCCTTGATATTCCTCTCGATCATCTGAAGAAAGGGCTTTCGCGGGCAGAAATTGCCACCATTAATCGAAGCGCTTTTGCGCTCATCGGCGGCGGGGGCATCTACTATCGTTATTTTCTCCCCTTTGACTACAAAAGTATTCATGCGATTACCACGCCTATCGTGCTTTTTGGCGTTGGTTACATCCGGGAGCTTGGTGCACGTCCGTTGGCACAACATGAGATCCGGAGTGCTATTGCCTTGAATCAAGCAGCGACCCTCTCCTCCGTTCGAGACGATTATACAAAGGCCTGGCTGGTCCGGCACGGAGTCCCCTCCCGCACTGTCCAGGTGATAGGCGACCCTGCGGCGCTTCTCTCGGAACAAAAGCCGCAGCATTTCTCTCGGTCGGGCACGATACGCGTCGGGGTAAACCTCAATTACTCCGGTTGGCTCGGGTTCGGCCGGTACCAGGAACATATCATCAAGTCATACAACGAGGTTACCCGATATTTTGAATCGCGGGGAGCGTCCATTTTTTATCTTCAGCATCATCCTGATGAACGACGCATCTATCCGCAACTCGCCGCAAAAAAAATGCAGGTCGTCTTTCGCGCCCCTAGAGAACAAAAGTATATCTATGGTACAATGGACATGATTATCGGCATGATGCTCCACTCGGTAGTGTTGGCATTCGGAGCAGGCACGCCCATCGTCACCGTCGGCTACGATCTTCGCAACACGAGTTTCGTGCGATTCATCAAACATCCGGAACTCGTCATACGGGCAGACCAGCTGTCGAGTAAAAGCCTGTTGCTGCTTGCGCAGACGGTGTATCGGAGACGCGCAGCGTATCGAACCGATTTCAGCAAACGAAAAAAAATGATCGCGCGAGCGCACGCGACCTTTCTCAAAAAAATACAGGAACTGATCGTATGAAAAATGCCATAGACCTCCAGATGCACTCGTACTATTCCGACGGCAGCAAATCGCCGGCCGAGCTCGTAAAGCTGTTGGTTGCAAAAAAGATCGTTGTTGCGTCTCTTACCGACCACAACACCATCCACGGGCAATACGAGTTTCAGGCGGCGGCGAAAAAATACGGGATCAAGGTGATAAACGGCGTTGAACTGTACATCACATACAAAAAAAGGAATCTGCACCTTTTGGGCTACAAGATCGATATCAATAATGCCCGGCTGCACGACGTTCTCCGCGAAACACAAGTAAAACGGAAGAAACTTATCGAACGGCTCGTGCCAAAATTGAAGCGCGTCGGTTTGCACCTCGACATCAGCGAATTATTCGCCCAACCGTCGACCTATATCGGGGTCGCAAACGTCGTCCGGGCGCTCAGACACGATCCAAAAAATCAGGCAATCTTTCAAAAAGCGCTCAATAAAAAAGAGTATGATTTTTTTGAGGTATACAACAAATTTTTCTCGGCGACCGCGCCCTGTTATCTCCCCGAGGTCTCACTGCCGGCACGTGAGGCATTTGATCTCATACGGCGAAGCCGGGGCATCGCGGTGCTGTCGCATCCGGGTTGGCATTTGAGGTTCGATGACGATCACGTCATTACCGAGCTTAAAAAACTCGGCCTTGCCGGCATCGAGTGTTTCTCGTCGCACCATAACTGGGATCAGACGGCACACTATATGACCATTGCACGACGGGAGAAGCTGCTGGCGACCGGCGGCAGCGACTACCATGGTGATTTGCCGGGCGATGCAATTATAGAAAACTACTACGAGTACACCTCCCTGCCCTACGATATCTACGAAAAAATAAAAGCGTTTTAACGTTCGTACCGTGCCGAAATGAAACAGGGGCCACCGATGGTGGTCCCTGTTTCATTTATCACTACCACTTCGGGGAATCCTAATTTTGCGTTGTTTTTTCGTCCGTAAGGTGCTATAAATCGTGCGGGCAAAAGTCAATCAAAGAACCTCATAAATCCAGTGTTTCTAGTATTTATTGTTGTTCTTAGCGCTTCGATCCTCATTCCCGGGCCGATGATCGTGATTCTTGTTGCGAACGCCGCAGCAGTGATCATCCTCTCGTCCCTTCAGATTTTCTCTGCCATTTTCCCGCGTTCCGAACCGGGCCGCCTGAACACGAGCTCGCACGCTTTCGTTTCAATCCTCGTTCCATCCTACAATGAACCCCCCACGCTCCTCATGTATACGCTTGATGCGCTTTCCCGTTTGGAGCACGACAACTTCGAAGTACTCATTATCGATAATAATACAAAAGATTCTGAGATCTGGAGGCCGGTTGAATCGTACGTGCGAACGCTCGGCGAAAAATTCCGCTTCTTCCACGTGGACAATCTTCCAGGCTTCAAGGCCGGGGCGTTGAACCGTGTTCTGCAATTTGCGAATCCGAAATCTGAGTACGCCGCAGTCATCGATGCTGATTATGAAGTCGAGCCGGAATTCCTAACCGCCGCGTTGTCGTATTTCACTGGCGAGGACATCGCACTCGTCCAATTCCCGCAGCAATATCGAAATTGCGTAAAAGCCAACCAGCCGATCGCCGATGAATATCGTCATTTCTTCAAAATCTATATGAATATGGCGAACCACATGGATTGCGTCCCGTCGACCGGAACGGTAAGCGTCTATTTGCTTGACGCGCTCCGGCGCATCGGTGGATTTCGCGAGAAAGCGCTCACGGAGGATGCCGATGCGGGCCTTCGGCTCTACGCGGCGGACTATCGCGGCGTCTACGTCGACCGCTCCATCGGTTACGGCCTCATGCCGTACGACATCGAGGCGTACCGCAAGCAGAAGAACCGCTGGGCAATCGGCAACGCGCAATCGATCAAGTCTCTTTTCTCGCTCTATGGAAAAATCCCGTTCCGATCATGGCTCGGCTTCCTCGCCAATCTCACCGCGTGGAACCATCTCAATTTTCTCCCGTTCGCCGTGCTCGCGGCGTACACCATCGTGCTAATCCCGTTCATTTCCACGACGGTGTCCCACCAAGGACTCCTCACCATCGCCTCACTTTCGATTTTCATAACGCTCGCGTCGAAATTCGCGCTTTTCGTGGTCTCGCTCCGCGGCCAAAAGAAAGTCCTTCGTCGAGCTTTCAAGGCGTTTATCGTCCATATGGGTATGACGCTGCTCTACTCGGAGGCGTTAGGTGTCTTGTTGTTCGGGACAAAATCCGGATTTGAGCGCACCAACAAATTCATCCTTTCGAAAATGCCGAGCTTGCTCAAAAATTCTTACCGCGAGCTCATCCTCGGCGCTTGGTTCGCGATAGGGGTCGCGGAAGCCGTCTTGTGGGGCACACGCCCGATCACAATCATAGCATTCCTTGTTTCCTCGCTCATGCTCCTTTCTTTCTATTACGTCGCTTGGAAGATTGCCCCCACGAAAACTTATTCAAAAAAGATACTTGCCGATCTGGAGCATGAATATCAGCCCTATCTCACCTCAAAAATCACATGAAAGTAGCCCTACTCGCCCCACTCTGGAAAAAAATTCCGCCGGAAAAATACGGCGGTTCTGAACTCGTCATTGCCAACTTAGCGAAAGGTCTCGTAGCGCAGGGGCACGACGTGACGACCTTCGCGTGCGGTGGATCGGTGGTTGCCGGCACTCTGGTGCCCGTGATTCCCAAACCGATGTACGATCTTGTCGGCGGGTTTGATTGGAACGGAATCAAACAATATGAATTTCTCTCGTTCTTCGAGCTCGCAAAGCAGTCGAAGGAATTTGATATCATCCACAACCATATGGGCTTACATCCGATAGCGTTTGCTCCGCTCTTGCCGATCCCCATGGTGACAACCTTGCATAGCAGCTTACCCCCGGATTTTCCGTACCTTGCAGAAGCATTCCGTGAATTTCCCTTCGTGTCGATAAGTGACGCGCAGCGGACGCTCGCGCCGGGGTTGAACTATGTGGAGACCGTGCACCACGGCATTGATATCAATGCCTTCACGCCGCGGCTCGAAGGCACGGGCAAAGGTTTCGCATTCATCGGCACGCTCTCACGCAACAAGGGCGTCGACATTGCGATCCGAACCGCGAAAGCGCTTGGCATGCCGCTTGTGATCGCGGGAGAGGTGCGGGAAAGCGATAAAGGATTCCAGGATAAGGAAGTTTTTCCATTTGTGGACGGGAAAGACATCCGCTTTGTCGGAGAGGTTAGCCACGAAGAGAAGAACCGCATCCTCCGCGAATCGGATGCACTACTTTTCCCGTCGCGCTGGAATGAAGCATTCGGCCTCGTTATGGTCGAAGCGCTCGCGTGCGGCACACCAGTCGTCGCGCTTGGGAATGGCGCGGTTCCGGAAATTTTGCGCGACCGCGTTACGGGATTCGTCACCGACGCCGAGAAACAATTTCTTGAAGCCGCGAAAAAGATTCCATCCATTTCGAGAAGCGCATGCCTGGCGGAAGCTGAACGACGTTTCGATCTTTCCGTCATGGCGAAAAAATACGTTGAGGTGTATCAATCGTTGATCGCAAACCGATGAAAATAGCCATCGTCGCTCCCGTTATGGTTCCGGTGCCTCCTCCTAAATACGGGGGTGTTGAACAAATTGTCGACGAACTTGCCCATGGACTTGGCGAACGCGACTACGCAGTCACGGTTTTCTGTTCCGGTGGATCGACCATCGCCGGAAAAAATATCGAACGCGTGGAAACCTCGCCATATCCCACACGCGAGCACCAGAAAGAGAACCGCACTCTGGAGATCGCGCAAATCGAAGCGGTGCTCGATCGGCAAGACGAATTCGACGCCATCCACTTTAATTATGAGCCGATCATATTCCGCGCCGAGCGCGACGGTAGGGAAGTAAATCTCCTCGATTATTTCAAAAAACCGGTGGCATGCACATTTCACAACATCACGACCATCCCCGAGAATATCGCATACTACCGTTCAGCCGCATCGCTTTACCGACACACTATGGTTTTTGTGAGCAAAAACCAGCGGAGCCATGTGTCATTCTTCCCGAATTCAAAAGTGATCTATAACGCTATTCTGCTCGAACACTTTCCCCTCGAGAAACATAAAGAAAATTATCTTCTCTTCCTCGGCAGGATCACGCCGGTCAAAGGTATTCTTGAGGCGATCACTGTGGCGGAAAAAACGAATATCCCGCTTATTATCGTGGCAAAAGTTGATCCCGTCGACCGCGTATTTTACGAAAAAGAAGTAAAACCGCGCATTGACGGCACGCTTGTCCGCTACGTCGGCGAGCTCAGCGTCGAAGAAAAAATAGAATATCTCAAAAAAGCGCGGTGTCTTTTGTTCCCAATCCTTTGGGAAGAGCCGTTCGGCCTCGTTATGGTCGAAGCGCTCGCGTGCGGCACTCCGGTCGTCGCATTCCGGCGGGGGTCTGTTCCCGAAATAGTGCGCGACGGCGTGAATGGTTATATCACGGATACCGTTGACCAAATGATAGTCGCAATCCAAGCGTGCGAAAAAATTTCTCCAAGCGACTGTCGGAAAAGCGTCGAGCGCTTTTCTATCGGCCGTATGGTGGACGAATATGAGAGTATATTCAGAAAATTAGGCAATGCAAAGATAAACCAGCTGGGGTAAATCTCAAAAAATCAAAAAAATCAACCCTTCCACCTCCGCCACCCTTCGCTCACCACAGGTCGGGCGACCAGAGTGCTTTGTGAGCAAACGATGAAATTGCCGTTTGCACCGCGACCGGCGGCAGCGATTACCACGGTGACCTGCCGGGCGATGCGATTATCGAAAACTACTACGAGTATACCTCCCTACCGTACGATATCTACGAGAAGATAAAAATTTTCTAGATACGACTACGAGCAAAAAATCATTCTATATAATGAACTCGCTTACTGAGGTCATCGCCTGTGATAATTTGTAGCGAATCAACAAATGATTTCAATTCTTCTTGCGTCAGCTGATCGTGCACACTTATAGAAATAACCGTTCTGTCCAAGATTGTGAAATAGAGATACTGATCCTCGACAGGAATCGATGGTATCAGAAGCACTGTATAGATCGGGTGGTTTTTAGGGGTCGTGAGCAATAATTCACAATTTGCCTTCGATGCCGCCTGATCGGTAGATAAAGCGCCGCTGCAGTCGGTTGGAGGTTTCAACGTATCCGGACTTTTGATCAAGTGCACCAATATTCTCTCGTGAGCCGATGATTGGTACTCAAGGAATATTTCATCCTTCGAATTTGGGTTGTCCGGATGTACCGTATACGCGTATCCTTCTTCTCCTTTGGTCCGAATTTGCCATCCAACGGGCAATACTGATGGAAGGTAGAAGGGTATGGTAAGTTTGCTCAGTGCCTCTATATTTTCTCTTTGCCGTTTGAGGGTATCATCAATGATTTCCTGGGTATTATCATTAACTGGAAGCAAAGGTATGGTGATAGCGATAGATTCAATCTGCGTACATTCGGCGTCGTCGGGTGGAGGCGCGATGATTAAACCATCAGCTAAATCAACATCAGTCATCCCGGTAGCCTCAGATATTTTCTTTATGTCGTACTGAGTAAGCTCCCCCTCGGGGTCAGGCCACACGTATCCGATATTCCCTTGTCTCGCGTACTGGATCTGGGATGTGAGGGGTGGTAATTCAGTCGGCATACCATTTTTTATCGTAGGCTTCCAATCTGGTTTCACCGTTATAAAATCGTTACCGAGAACATCAGCAGTAAAGTCATCATACTCGCCGAAGAATGAGGGATATTCATACGTGCAGCGATAAGGTCGGTTGGTTGTTCGCACGGTAGCGTAAGATGCTTGTTGCGGTATTGTGGTCGGAACGTACGCCTGGATATTTGAGTTTGTTATTTCATTCAGTACTTCTGGGGCTGAGTTCGTTTGTTGGTTGGTTTGAGAGGCAGGAACTACGGACCTACTACTGAACCAATATAGCAAATATCCTCCGCCACCGAGCACCAAAACAGCTGCAATGCCCGCAAGTACAGCTGTCTTAGATCTGTTCACCCGTATCGGTTCTTTCGTCACAACTGAAGGTTGAGCGCTCGCTGCGGAAAATGCATTTTGAATATCGGCAGGCTGCCACCCTGCTTGCTCGAGTTGCGACCTAATCACGGCGTCGCTCGCGCCGCTGGCTCGCATCTGTTGAACATATACTATAAGATCATACATACATTGAGTTCAGTATATCAAACATACTAGGATCAACAATCGTCATCGCCAATCTTGTTTATGACCAAAGTAAAAAAGAAGGCCCTATACCGACTGGTACAGGGCTTATTACATTTCGTAGCCAACAGGGATTAGAGCTCCTCATAGAGTTTGCTGCTGAGCTCCTGGAGCCGCTTCATGCGTCCCTCCTTGCTGAAGGGATCCTTCGTCACCTCGACGATGCGCTTGGCAGCGGGCCAGTCCTTGGCCTTGCAGCGCACTTGGAAGAGCTCGCGCTGACGGTGATCAAGCCAGCGGTCGTCGTACTGCGGGAATTTGCCGGGGTTCGCCTGCACGGTGGCAAGCCAGCCCTCGGCCTGGTCAGGGTCGGTCTCGAGTGCCGCACGAAACGACGCAGTGTCCGTTATTACCATTGGATTCGCCCTCTCACCGGGTTTGAAGGTACGTTGGTGTTGATTCCAAGCGGGCTCTGGACTCTATATCAGGTTCAAACCCTTGTAAAGATGGTACAATAAGAGTGCCCTATGCAAAAACAAAAAATTACCGTTGTCATGGCAGCCGCCGAATGCGCTCCGTTTGCGAAAATCGGGGGGCTGGGCGATGTTGTCGGATCCCTGCCGCAGGCGCTTGCCCAAGAAGGGGTGAACTGCATCGTTCTTCTGCCTCGGTACGCTTTTTTAAATCTGCACGATTCGCACATGATAAAACGAGGATCGTTTGTCGTGCATGAGAGCAAAACATTGGAGCGCTGCACGCTCTACGAGTTGCGCCAAAAATCGCCGGTACGCTACCTGTTCATCGATCACCCGCTGCTTGCCACAAACACCATCTACCATCCGCCAACGGGCGCCAAACCCGTCGAAACCCGCTATGCAAGAAAATTTTCTTTCTTCTCGCACGCGGTCGTTGAAGCCGTTCAACAATGCCGGCTTCAAGCTGATATCATCCACTGCCACGATTGGCATACCGCTCTTGTCCCCACATTTGTCGACCAGCTGGCCGTTCTGAAAAATTACCCGTTCACCAAGACCGTGCTCACGATACACAATCTCGGCATTAAAGGATTGATGCGGCGCGACGCATTGAGCGTTTCGCACATCAAGATCGACAGCACCCCGTCCCTCTTGGAGGATTATTATGATCTGGACGACAAACACCTTAACTCCTTAAAGCTCGGTATATTATCCGCGGATGCGATCACCACGGTCAGCCCGACCTATGCAAAAGAAATACTGACGCACGAATACGGTTCGGGTCTTGAATCGTTCTTGTTTCGACGCAAACGCGATTTGCATGGGATCCTGAACGGCATTGATACGAATTTCTTTAACCCCGCACACGATCCGGCGCTTCCAAAAACCTACTCCGTCAAAGATTGGCAAAAGGGAAAGTGCATCAATAAGCGCGCGCTGCAGCACGCATTGCACCTGCCGGAAAAAGACGTGCCACTCTTTGGTATGGTAAGCCGTCTCGTGACGCAAAAGGGATTCGACCTGATCATCGAAGTTTTGCAGGCGCTGTTGCCCCATGCGCAATTTCAGCTGGCCGTTTTAGGGACCGGCGAAAAAACGATAGAGCAGGCGCTCCGCAGTGCGGCCCACAAGCATCCGCATTCGGTTGCCGCGGTTATCGGGTTTAATCTTGGGCTTGCACAGCTTATCTACGCGGGCGCCGACGGATTCATCATGCCATCGCTTTTTGAGCCGTGCGGCTTAGGCCAGCTCATTGCCATGCGCTACGGTACGATCCCGATCGTCCGCGCGACCGGCGGGCTCAAAGATACGGTGCAGAACAACAAAACAGGCATCGTCTTCTCGCGCTATGACACGGGATCGCTTGCGCGGGCCCTCCTCAAAGCGATTTCGCTGTATGGTAAGAAAAAATCCTGGTATACTATGGTGGCAAACGGCATGCGTCATGATGCAACGTGGCGCAGATCCGCAGACGAATATCTTTCACTCTATCGCTCACTTCTATGATCACCAAGCCCGAGATCCGCAAGGATTACATCCAGGAAAAATACGTCATCATAGCGCCACGGCGCTCGAAGCGACCGAATCAATATAAGAAACCGACGCGTGAGGTGCGGGAATCCCTATCGCTGCCTTCGATATTCTCACGTGAATCGCTGAAGAATGAAAAAGCTCTTCTCACCGTGGGCGGTGAAAAAAACTGGATCATTAAAGTACTGAAAAATAAATTTCCGGCTGTTGACCCCTCTTTTCCGAAAGCGTACGGCTACCATGAGGTTGTGGTTGAAACACCCGATCCCAAACCGGAGCTTGAGGATCTTTCGGTCAAACACATCGCGCAGATACTGCATGTCTACGGCGAACGCACGACCGCCATCGCCCGCGATCCCCGCATACAATACATCCTGATTTTTAAAAATAACGGCGGTCGGGCCGGTGCTTCCGTCCAGCATTCGCATTCGCAAATATTTGCGACGGAATTTTTACCGCCGCATCTGCTCGATAAATCACAGAAGGAACAGGCGTACAAGCTCCGCACCGGCCGGTGCGCTTACTGCGACGTCATCAAAAACGAACGAAAAGGCCCGCGGCTTATTTTCCATGACCGTCACGTTATCGCCTTCTGTCCTTATGCGTCACAGCATAACTACGAGGTCTGGATCATGCCGATCCGGCATGTCGACAACGTCACGCAGCTCTCGCGCGATGAGCGAAACGACTGGGCAACGCTTCTGAAGCGTGTCCTGAAAAAAGTGAATAAGCTCAATCTGCCCTATAATTTTTATTTCCACCAGGTCGTAAAAGACGAGGATCAGCACCTATACCTCAAAATTATCCCAAGGGGGTCTGCATGGGCAGGTGTCGAGATCGGCTCGGGCATCATCATCAACCCGATCCCACCGGAGGAAGCGGCACGGTATTACCGATAGTAGCCGGCGGCACGTAAGCCGAATCTACTGAGCCGTTTTGAGCTTGTTCCACTCACCCCAGGTTCTGCCCAGCTCGGGGCCCCCGGTGATCTTGCCTCCGTGTACCGTACTCTTGTCTTTTGTCTCCCAGGCGGCCCGCCATGCGTGCCCCTTCTGTTCCTTTTTCTTATTCTCTCCTTGCTCAAGTATCTGACCGTCCTCAACGGAAACCTGCGTCCCGTCCTCAAGCACGCTGCGGCTAAACCGCTTCTGCCATTTATGACCGCGATCAGGGCCTGCTTTAATTTCTCCAATCTCACCGGCCATCTCGCCCTGCTCAGAGTAGTCAAAATTCTTTCCTATTTTTTTGCCTTCTTCGGGCCCGCCGGTTATCTCTTGCTCTTCCGAAATCATGTGGCCCTGGTCGTCATAGCCAAAATGCTTTTCACCGGCGTTGCCGCCACTCTCGCTGGCGATATCCCGCCAGGCGATCTCGGACACGCGGTCTGATTCGTCGTACGAATAGGTCTGCTCATAATAATATTCGGTACCTGCGTCCGGGTTATCCTGATTGCGCGGTTTGAAATGAATATCGTACAGCCGCAGACCGTCTTTATTTTCAACGTACAGATCACCGGCGCCGTCATCAGATATTTGCTCAACGCGCCGGCCACCTTCCTGCTCCGCTTCGGCAGCGACCGAATTAAACTTGCCGTATAGCGACTCTGCGTTTTCTACAGCTTGTTCTTCTGGCTTTTTTGGCTTCTCAAAATCCATATGCAACCACTATAACACCTGGCGTAACGATTCGCAACGCAATTAAACACATGCTATGATAAAAGGACGTGGAATCCCTTTGAAAAAGCAAGTTTTTTGACAGTTGACAATTAACCGATCGGTGATAGGTTGTACGAGTTAACTGTCAGCGGGCGTAAGCCACCCGTAGCTCAGCGGTAGAGCACTCAGGCCTTAATGCCTGAGATGTCGAGGGTTCAAATCCCTCCGGGGGCTCCAATACGGAGGTTCGAGCAAGGTGCTCGAACCTCCATTCTTTTTTAAGCTCACCGCTTTCGAATAGCAGGTTTCCGCCTCCACTAAAGTTTCGGCGGATCCGCCCTAGCTCGATTAGAGCGGCGGCGGACAAACCCCGTCCGCTGCGGCAATTCGGCCCCCCACTTGTGTACAGGTGGGGGGCTCTTCTTTTTTATACAAGGGGCCTCAGGCGATTTTTACGAACTTGTGTTTTCCGACCTGAATAACCGACCCCTTCTTCAGAATTATATCCCATCCATTTTTGAAATCGACTTTACTGCCGTCGATTTTCACTCCTCCTTGCTCGATCAATCTCCGCGCTTCTGATTTTGAACTGCATAAACCGGCCTCTACAAGCTTATCAGGAAAAGAACCAGTATAGCTGATAAGTTTTCTCACCGGTATATTTTTGGGCGTTTCCTTGTCCTTAAACTGCGAAACAAATTCATGATCTGCTTTACGCGCCGCCGCTTCGCCGTGATAGAACGCCACAATCCTGCGAGCCAATTCCGCTTTTGCGTCACGTGGATTTAATATACCTTGCTTCATCAATTTTTCACGCTCTCGGATTTCACCCATAGGAAGATCGGCTGCAAGAATAAAATAGGGAATGATCTCCTCGTCACGCATTGACATCACCTTACCAAATTGCTCTTTCGACGTATCGAGAATATTAATAACATTACCCCAGCTTGTGCTCATTTTGCGACCATCAAGGCCATTCAACATTCGTACCGTTAAAACTAGTTGCGGTTTTTGCCTATATCGCTCCTGTAATTTGCGCCCCGCCATTAAATTAAACAGCTGGTCGGTCCCTCCGAGTTCAACGTCTGCATGCACCGCGACCGAATCGTAGCCTTGCATCAACGGGTAAAAAAGCTCGCGCAAACTTATATCCTGATTTTGAGACAATCGCTCTTTAAAGTTCCTGCGTTGCAACATTTGTTGGATCGTAAACTGCTCCGCTAATTGGGTTACTTCTTGCAAGCTAAATTTTTTTAGCCACACACTATTGTACTTAATCTCGGTTTTTTTGATATTAATAATTTTACCAATCTGCGGAATATAATTCTTCAGATTTGCTTGAACCTGCGCTGGCTTTAAGAACGGTCGCTTTTCGAGCTTATCAGAGGGATCTCCAATCTGTGCGGTGAAATCTCCTATAATTAAAACTATCTGATGGCCAAGTTCTTGAAATTGTCTCAATTTTCTAAACACAACTGCCCTTCCGATATGAATCTTGGTGCCGGTCGGATCAATGCCGAACTTCACACGAAGCTTTTTACCTGAAAGCAGCGCCTCACGAAGCCCCCCCTCTGACGGATATATTTTGTCGACGCCTCGTGTAAGCAGTTCGTCTATCTTCTTGCGATCAGTGCTAATCTTCTGCATAGTAACTATAATTATAACGCAATTCTGATATAATGACACCCGAAATGCCCTGTACTACAACCTCGATATGCCCCGACACTGTCGGGAAAGGTCTCGCGGTTACGGAGTATACTATGAGAATACGAGCATTTATATCAGATGGCAAATGTCAAACAAACAACTAAACATCGAGGTTGATATACGGGGATGCCCATTCGTCAATTAAAAGCGAAACAAGCGCGGAGCGAAAGCTCGTTTCGTACGCGATCGCTCATAGCAGAGGGTCAGCCCACATCCGGTTCCCGGTCGGTTTTCCGTTCAGGCGGCCCGGTCTTCCCGCAACGCCGCCGGCCTGACGGACGGCGGGTTTTTCTTGTCGGGCTCATGCGTTTCGGTATTTTTTTCGCTCTGTTGGGCGCTATCGGGTTTGCCGGAATGGTTGCCTGGTATTCGAAGGATTTGCCGGATCCGAACAAAATCATCCAACGGGACGTTGCCCAGAGCACAAAGATATACGACCGCACCGGCGAAAAACTCCTCTATGAGATACACGGCACCGAGCGCCGTACACTGATAGAGCTCACGGACATCCCGCAATATGCCATTGATGCCACGATCGCAGTCGAGGACAAAAATTTTTATAAGCATAAGGGGCTGTCACTGACCGGCATCGTACGCGCTATTCTTTTGGAGACCGCGAGCAAGATCGGGCTCTACAAAAAAATCGTCCCCGGCGGGTCTACCCTAACACAACAGTTCATCAAGAATGCCGTGCTCTCGACGGAGAAAAGTTACGGACGAAAACTCAAAGAATTCATCTTGGCGTACCGTCTTGAGCAGAAATTCAGCAAAAAGGAGATATTAAAGCTCTACTTTAACGAGATCCCCTACGGCTCGACCGCATACGGCATCGAGGCGGCCTCACATATCTACTTCGATAAATCCGCAAAAGACCTGTCACTCGGTGAAGCGGTGATCCTCGCCGCGCTCCCCCAAGCCCCGAGCTATTACTCTCCGTACGGCTCTCACCGGGACGAGCTCATCTCGCGGCAGCGTTTCATCTTAAAGCTTATGGTCGAACAGGGATACATTACGCAGGATCAGGCGGAGACGGCAAAAAAAGAGGAGGTCGCTTTTAAAAAAAAGCGTGAAGATATAAAAGCACCGCATTTCGTGTTTATGGTCAAAGAAGAGTTGAGCACACGGTACGGCGAGCGAATGGTTGAACAGGGTGGTTTGAAAATCATTACAACGCTCGATTACGATAAGCAGCAAGTCGCCGAAACCGTGATCAATGACATCGCTCCAAAAAACCTGGAGAAATATGACGCTCAAAACGCGGCTCTGGTCACCATCGATGTGAAGACGGGGCAGGTGCTGGCTCTTGTCGGTTCTCGCGACTATTTTAACGACGATATTGACGGCCAGGTTAACGTGGCAACTTCCCCCCGGCAACCGGGCAGTTCCATAAAACCGATCATCTACGCGGAAGCGTTTAACCGCGGTTATCGTCCCTCCACGACGATTTTCGATCTGGTCACTTCTTTTGCCGCCAGCGGTAAAGAGTACCGTCCGCAGGATTACGACGGAAAAGAGAGGGGACCGGTTACGCTGCGTCAGGCGCTGCAAGGATCCTTAAACATCCCTGCCGTTAAAATGCTCTACCTTGTCGGTGTCTCCCGCGCCGTCGAGCTCGCGCAAGAACTCGGCTATACGACGCTCACCGATCCGAACCGGTACGGCCTGTCGCTGGTGCTGGGCGGCGCCGAGGTATATCTTATCGATCACGTAAACGCATACGCTGCGCTTGCGCGTGAGGGGGTGTATCAGCCGTATGTCGATGTTCTGCGTGTTGAACAGCAGGACGGCACCGTGCTTGAAGAACACCGGGACAACGCGGCGAGCAAACGGGTGTTGCCCCGCGAGGCCGTACGCGAACTCAGCGGCGTTCTTTCGGACAACGAATCGCGTGCATTCATCTTTGGTGCGAATAATCACCTGACGTTACCGGGCCGTCCGGTCGCAACAAAAACCGGAACAACCAACGACTATAAGGACGCCTGGACCATCGGCTACACGCCGTCCATCGCCACTGGTGTCTGGGTCGGCAATAGCCGCAACGAATCAATGAAAAAAGGAGCCGACGGCAGCGTGGTCGCAGCGCCCATCTGGCAAACCTACATGACGACTATTCTCAAGGACGCCGCTGTTGAAGCGTTCAAAATCCCCGAGCCGCTGTCCCCCTGCAGCAAGCCAATGTTCTGCGGTTCCTTGGAGAATGAACAAGTTATTAAAATAAACAGGGACAACGGAAAGCTTGCAAGCCCTTACACCCCCCTCTCCAAAATCCAGGAGCTTCGCGTGCGGTCGGTTCATTCGCTGCTTCATTATATTTCAAAAGACGACCCTGTAGGCCCCATCCCCGAACACCCCGAGGACGACCCACAATATCCGTTATGGGAACAGCCGATACAAAAGTGGGCACAGGAGAACGGTTACACGAGTGTTACTATCCCGACGGAAATCGACGATCAGTATCGCGCTCAGGATCAACCGTCGGTCATCATTACCGCTCCCCAGAATAACGCAATAATTAATTCCGCGAACTATACCTTTACGGTCAACGTCAGTTCGCCGAGGAGCATCGCGGCCGTCGATTACTATCTAAACGATCAACGCATCGGTTCATCGTCGAGCTGGCCATATTCGTATACTTTTACACCGACGTCGGCGACACCGAACGGCACGTACACCTTAGTTGCCGCTGCGCGCGACGATATGGGGAACGAAGGGCGCGCATCGATAGCCGTTACGCTCAACGTATCACAACCGAACGACTGGCAGGTGAGCGTCGTAACACCCCAGCCCGGCGGTTCGTATACCACAGCGGGCGTTCCCGACGCCATCACCGTCTCGATAGTAAACCCGGCACGGGTAAAAAAAATTGATTTTTATCTTAAAAGCACGGGCTCTCCTGTTTTCATCGGTTACAAGGAGTCGATTGATTCGAACCAGGTCGTTCAAAACTGGACAAAACCCCAAACGCCCGGCACGTATGCACTCATACTTATCATTACCGATGCCTTCGGCGCAGTCACAACACTGCCCCATATATCGTTTACCGTCACACCGTAACGATACCGTACGGAACTTACTGTAAACGAAATGGCAGTAGTGCCGTTTGCAGAATTCCGCTGCGGGCGATTTTTGACCGGCCGCCGATACGGTCTTGAAAGACAATGGGGGCCTCGCACACTTTTGCTCCCATGCGAATCGCGTGCCAATTCATTTCAACTTGGAACGCATACCCGTCAGCTTGAACCTTCTCAACCCCTATCGCCCGCAAAGTCGCCGCCCGCCAGCATTTGAACCCGCCCGTTGAATCGCGAATCTGGTACCGCCTGTCTTTCATTTGTAAAATAGTATTAATATACCGGTTTCCTGCGCTGCTCATCAGCCGACGGTGAAGCCCCCAAGAAACAACAACCCCGCCGCCGTCAACATACCGGCTTCCAATAACGAGATCGCACTGTGTGCTGCGGGTGATGAAATCATCGAGATACCTGACGTCGTGTGATCCGTCGGCGTCCATTTGAACGACCGGATCATAGTTTTTGGCAAGCGCCCACTGGAAACCGTCACGATAGGCGCTCCCCAAGCCGAGTTTTTTCGGCCGGTGCAAACAATACACGGACGGGTTTTTCTCGCGGTATGCTTCCAACAGTTGCCCCGTCCCGTCAGGGGACGCGTCGTCGACCACAAGAATATGGCATGAAAGTGTTTTTTGGAGCGCTTGCAAAAGCGCGCCGATGGTTTCTTTCTCGTTGTATGTGGGAATAACAACGAGGGTCATAAAAAAACCATGCCCAGATCCGTTACTGCCGGATGGGCATGATAATATAGAGAAAATCTTTTTCCGAGGGTGAAGAGAGCAGGGCCGGGCTTGCAGGGTCATTTGTTTTCAGGACCGCCTGCTCTCCCATAAGGTGCTGCAGCCCGTCCAGAAAGAATTTATAATTAAAAACGATATCGAACTCTTGCTGCTTTGAAAGACTCGGCACGTTGGAGGTGTTCTTCCCAAGCGTGCTGTTTTCTGCGGTTACGGCGATGTCGGTAAAACGCTTCTCCAGGGAGAGCCGAATATCGTTTATTCCCTGTTTGCAGAATAAGGATGTTGTCTTGATCGCCCGCACCATGTCGTTGGCCGCAAAAGCAACCTCGTTCTTGAAAGAAGCCGGTATTATCTGTTTATAATCCGGGTATTCCCCGGCGATGATACGGGAAGTTATTTCGGTGTCGCCCACCGTAAACTTAATTTGGTTCTCGTTGATTGCGATGCTTACTTCTTTCGGCTCTTCGATCTCGGCGATACGAACGACCTCTGCGAGCGTTTTTGCGGGTATGATGACTTCACGGTCCTCTTTGGGCGCCTGTTTAACGGCTATCTTTTTTTGCGCCAGCCGGTAACTGTCCGTTGATGCAAGCGTACAGGTTGAGTTTTCGACCCGCAGAAAAACACCGGTAATTTCGGGTCTGGATTCGTCGGTACCTGCTGCAAAAAGTACTTGTGAAAGCGCGTGGCGTAATACGTCTCCCGGGATAGTAAAGGCGGTTTTTGAATCAATGGTCGGAATGACGGGGAAATCAGTGGCATCGATACCCCGGAGGGTTGTTTGGTGGTTCTCACCGGTAATCGTCAGGGTTTTTTCTTCAAGAGAAACCGTAATAATCTCTTTTTTTAGCGAGTTTACAAACTCGGCAAGCAACCTACTGGCAACGGTAAATTCCCCGGGGGTTTCTATTTTTCCGCGCACCACTGTCGTTATTGCAAGTTCAAGGTTTGTTGCGGTAAAAATAACCCCCTCTTTTTTTGCCCGTAATAGTACGTTATTTAAAATAGGTAGGTTAATATTCCGATCACTAAATCTGGCCGCTATGGTAAGGCCCTTTGAAAGATTTTCCTGAGTGCAGGTAAACTTCATATTCTTATTCTTACTTTGTGTATATACAAGTGATAGTGGTAGTAGTGGTGGGTGTGGAAATGTTGGTAACTTTTTGTTTGTGGTTTTTCGAAGGTGTTTTTTTATTTTTTAACCATTTGGTTTTTATGGGGCTTGGGGGGATCGGACGGGCTGAGTGAGGATTGTTTGTGCACGAATTTTTTTTATTCCCGGCTACGGTGGACAAGTTACCAGTTGTTCAGGATGTATTAAACATCCTCACACAACCTGTCTACTCGTAAATCCGTTGCCTGAGCAGCGCGACGTCATTCCGGATCTTCTCGTTGGTGAGTAAATACTCCTCTATTTTTGAACAGGCATGCATCGCGGTCGTATGGTCGCGCCCCCCGAGCTGTTGCCCTATGTTCGGGTAGGAAAAACTTAACTCCTCACGTAATAAGTACATGGTTATCTGTCTCGGGATGACCAGCTCCTTTTTCCTACTCACCCCGGCAAGGTCTTTTAACGGAACATCGAAGAACTCGGATACCATTTGAAGCAGTTTTTTGCTTGTTAAACCGCCTTTACTTGGTTTTGCGGAGGTACTGATAAGCAGCGTTTTTGTTGACTCCTTCGTCGGTGTCGAGTTCGAAAGCTGATGATAGGCGAGGATCCGGTTCAGGGCGCCTTCGAGCTCTCGTATGTTGTCGGACACGGTTTCCGCAATCGAGCGGATAATCTCTGGGTCAAGGGCGATCCCGCGTTCCTGACACTTCATTTCAAGGATCGCGATGCGGGTTTCAAGGTCCGGCGCCGCAATATCGGCGATCATCCCCCACTCAAAACGGGAAACCAGGCGATTTTCAATGGCCGCAATCGCCTTGGGCGGCCGGTCGGAGCTGATGACGATCTGTTTATTGTTCTGATGGAGCGTGTTGAAAGTGTGGAAAAATTCTTCCTGTGTTTGTTCTTTACCGGCGATGAATTGAATATCGTCGACAAGGAGGACGTCGACGGTTCGGTAGGTCTTTTTGAATTTCTCAGTGCTCCCTTGTTTGATAGCGGTTACGAAGTCATTGGTGAATTTCTCGCTATTCATGTACATGACCTTCGCGCGGCTGTTTGTTTTTAAAATTGCATTACCGATCGCCTGAATAAGGTGGGTTTTCCCCAGACCGACACCACCGTAAATAAAAAGAGGGTTGTATACTTCACCCGGTCGGTCTACCACTGCCCGGGCAGCGGCATTCGCAAGTTGGTTCCCGGTCCCGACAATGAACGTATCAAAGACATAGCGATGGTTGAGAGGACTTCGTTGGTTTTCGTGGTGTTCTTTTTGGTCGGTATCGGAAAAAGAGGAGCTCGGCGCAGTCGGCGAAGCGGTAGCGGTCTGTTTTTTTTGTTCCTGTTGCTGTTCGTTGGTTTTTGCGGCGACCCGGTAGACGACAACAACACTCTGAAGACCGGTCAGGTTTGTCAGAGCGCGAATTATCTGTTCAGTATATTTTTTTTCGAGCCAGGCTTTTGTAAAGGCATTCGGGACACCGACAACCGTCTCGCGGTCGCTGTGCGTAAGTATGAACGTGTTCTTGAACCACGTTGTAAAGTTCGCTTTGCTAATCAAAACTTCAAGCTCACCGAGAACAGCTTGCCACAGTTGTGCGGTATCCATAGGTTTTTATTTTTGGATCAAAGTGATAGGTAGTACCTTAGCACAACCAGGGCATCTGACAATCGAGCCGTCCGTGTATAATATGTAGAAATGTTGTGCATATGTTTGTAGGGACGTTGTAGCATGTCTTATTCATACTTGTCTAGTAGCGAGAGGCCGTTCTTGCCATAGATTTGAGACCATGCAGGCAAGCATACCGGGCCGCTTCGTTTACAAACCGATGTGAACATGCTACGGTATGGGAACTTCACCGTCATGAAAAGAACCTATCAACCTAAAAAAAGAAAGCGGGCCCGGCGGCACGGGTTCCGCAGAAGAATGAGAACATCGCTCGGGAGAAAAACAATTCGACGGCGCCGCGCGAAAGGAAGACGCCGATTGGTTGTGTAAGAGCCCGGCCTATGCTACCCCGGGATCATCGGTTGCGAGGCGATCAGCAATTTAAAAAGCTCGCACGGTACGGCCGTTCATTTTTTGGGTCGGCGGTCCACTTGAAGATGGTGCAGAGCGGGCAGCAACAAACACGATTTGCCTTTGTGGTTTCGACAAAAATTTCAAAACGCGCCGTCGTGCGTAACACCATTCGCCGGCGTATGAGGGAAATCATCAGAAAGGAACTCCCGCAGCTCAAGAGCGGTTTCGATGTTCTCCTGATAGCGCGGCCGAAAGCGGCAACCCTCGAATACTGGGAGCTTCAAGGACAGATCGTTGAGCTCCTCAACAAAGCACGACTCTTTAGTAGTTAGTATTCCATGAAGAACCTACCGAAAGTAATCGCATTAGCGGGTATTCGCTTGTACCAAAAGACACTTTCTCCCGATACCGGGTGGTTTGCTCCGCTCCATCCCTACGGTTTTTGTCGTTATCATCCAACCTGTTCACAATATACGTATGAAGCCATCGAGAGGCACGGCATCCTGCGCGGGGCGGTAAAAGGGTTTATTCGTATACTTCGTTGTAATCCGTTCTCGCGAGGCGGTTTTGATCCTGTGCACTGAGTATGCCGGCGCTCTATACGGAAATATTGCTCAAACCCCTCTTTAACCTTTTGGTTTTTTTGTATACTGCGATCCCGGGGAGAGATCTGGGCGTTACGATACTGGTGTTAACGCTCATCGTTCGTATACTCCTCTATCCCTTGAACCGGCGAGCGATAACATCGCAGCGTTCGATACAACGCTTGCAACCCGAGATGGAGGCGCTGAAGGAAAAACACAAAGACGACCGGGAGAAGCTGGCGCAGGAAATGATGGCGCTCTATAAGCGCGAAAAAATCAATCCCCTTTCATCTTGTCTCCCCATCGTTGTCCAGCTTCCTATTTTGATAGCTGTTTATCAGGTATTTACGGCAGGGATTAAGAGTGACGCGTTCCAACTCCTCTATCCGGGCATTGCGAACCCCGGCACGATTAACACAATCGCCTTCGGATTCCTGGATCTTGCGGCACGGAGCTGGCCGCTGGCGATCCTGGCGGGCATTGCACAATACTGGCAGACGCGGATGCTCATGGGCTCAAAGAGCGCAGCGACATCGTCCGTCTCCGCAATGAACAAGCAGATGTTGTATATCATGCCCGTCATGACGGTGTTTATCGGTTCGCGGTTTCCGGCCGGCTTGGCTCTCTATTGGTTTGCAACAACGGTCTTTACCGGACTGCAGCAGCTTTTCATGTTCAAAAAATCAGAAAAGAAACAGGGGAGCTGAGATTTATTTAAAAAAAACAAACACCCGGTAAGCCCGGGTGTTTTTTTGATTTCAGAAATTAGTCAAAAAGCCGGTTCGTTCCGACAATGATACGGAGTTGCTTGGGAGCGATCTCAACAACCGCCGGTGTTTTTAAAATGGTGTGTTCGTCGGTCAGGATCGACGCGCCACCTTCCTCATCGGTGTGAATGCGGATTTTTGTAAAAGGGAGAACGGTCGGGTGCAGCGCATGATGCATAAAAAGGCGAGTCGAAATCGGCGTGATGATCGCCTCCAGTATTCCGTCGGTCGGATTCGACTTCACGGCGTCGGTCGCGGAAATAATATTCGAGATGCGCACCGTATTTCGCGTCGTCGTCGGCATTACCTCGTATCCGTTGCAGTTGATCGATACTTTGGCATTTTGTATTTCGGCCGCATTCAAGAAATAATAATTGTTGATTTTTCCCAGATCCAATTTTTTTACACTCCGGGCAGCCAGAACGTCGCAGGCAAGTTCACGCGGCGGAATGCCGAGAACACGCGCGATCGAACTCTTCGCGTCGGAAGGAATGACGCCGAAGGTTACGTCGAGCGGAGCAATGACATTAATGATTTTTGCAAACGTCTGATCGTCGCCGACCGCTACGATCGTCGTATAGCCGTTTTTTACGGCATCGAGAATCAACTCCTTCGTGTTCTTGAGAATTGAAAGGCGCGCGATCTTTCCTTTAATGTCGAGATCGGTTATCCGTCGCTCGACCGAAGAAAGCAGGCCGCTGTACTTGGGCTCACTGAGAAACGAATCGTAGATATAGAGGTACATGACATCAGGTCTTGATGGTCAGCAGTTAAGCTTTTGACTTATCCACAGGCATGTCCGAGCTTAAGGCATCTTTTATAGGTTTTTCTTTGCCCATTATAATCTTCCCATTGACGACGGCACCCTCGTCGATGGCCAGAGAAAAGGTGCGGATGTCACCATTAATAATTGCACTTGACGCGAGTTTCAGGTGGCCACCTATCGTAATATTTCCTTTGACTTTTCCGGCGATAAGGGCATTTTTCGATCGAACTTCTGCTTCAATTGAGGCGCCTTGGCCAACACGGATGTCCCCTTTTGTGGCCAGGTTACCTGTCATTACGCCTTCAATCACAACATCTCCCTCTCCTGAAAAATTGCCCTCAAGTTTGACAGAAGGACCGATAAATGTTTCAGCAGATCCTTTATCTTTTTGTGTCTGGGGCGGGTTTTGAAACATTGCCATAAATGATTTTCCATTACTACTTAATGCTTGAATAGTAGTTTCTTTTGCCAATAGTGTCAAAATTGTGCCTTGAATTAGACAAATTTACATGTTCTGATATTATTGATTTGTTCTTTAAATCTTGAATTTTTTTAATGTTTTAGTTATAATATTTTTGTTCCTCACGGAACATTCATTTAGATACAACAAAATATCTTGATCTCTTGCAAAGAAGCTTTTTGTAGACAGCTTGCACCTATAGGTCGACAGATGCCAGCCCGCCTCGCTTGTTGTCCTCATAGTTCAATGGATAGAACGAGAGACTCCTAAGCTCTAGATCCAGGTTCGATTCCTGGTGAGGACACCAGGCAAGGCAGGCGAGGAGCAACGGACTCCTAATCCTTTAAAAAAAGCTAATCTTAGTGTAGATTGTTCCATAAGGAACAAAAAGAATGAAGCCCCGCTTAAGCGCGGAGCTTCTTTTCGTCCTTGACTGGTCTTGGCTTGATGCTCGCCCTCCTTCTCCGGCGAATTCCATCATTAATCTTGATCCAAACCCCTCCAAGGACAAGAGCTGTCAGACAGCCGAGTGTACCCCACCAGAAAGCACTGATCCGTGCGTCCCAAATGGGGTCGTTGGCGTTTTGGGCCTCGGCCCAGGTAGAGATGCCACTCAGTGGGTTTGTAGCGGAGTCCGGCGAGAACTGGCCACCTTTTATGGCTAGAACTAGCCAGGGAATGCCAAAGAGGACAATCAGCCCAAGGGCTACCCAACGGAGAACCGAAAGAACGTTTCTCATCGTAACCTCCATTACGAATCCTTAATTATATCTATTTATAATGATTCTGTCAATAGTATACAAAATTGACTCTATCTTCAGCATACTGTATACTACTACCTAGTATATGATGTGTGATACAAAAGATTTTACAGACCGTTTGCATCGGATTTCAGGCCAAATTTCGGCTTTAGAGAAAATGTATGTTAATAAGCGCAATGCACAGGATATCGTGCAGCAGATCGTTGCTGTCAGGGCTTCCTTGTCCTCTCTTGCGAAGCTGATTGTCGAGGCAGAGGTGAGAGGCTGTATACCCAGCGACGCCTCCTCTGTTCCGGTGTCCCGACTTGTTGATACACTATTTAAGTTGTCATAAAGGATTAATCCTATTCTATGGAGAACATCGTTACTGATGCGAATTTTAAGAAGGAAGTCGAGGAGGCCGGTGAAGTCGTCATGATTGATTTTTGGGCTCCCTGGTGCGGACCCTGTCGTGTACAAGGACCTATCGTTGAGGACATCGCAAAGCAATTCGCTTCAAAGCATACTGTGAAGGTCGGTAAGATGAACGTTGACGAAAATCCGCAGACCGCTCAGACCTATCAAATTTTTAGCATTCCGACGCTTAAAATATTCAAGGCAGGGAAAGTTGTGGAAAATCTTATCGGTCTGCAATCAAGAGAAACGCTCGTGAAACTTCTTGAAAAGCACAGTGCTGCATAGGTTCGTATGAATG
>Ga0155891_122_pt7 | contig 25286 bp, 22 predicted proteins | sample RifCSPlowO2_01_FD_107545 | JGI IMG/M metagenome (GOLD analysis project Ga0155891, IMG submission 107545) | Candidatus Komeilibacteria bacterium RIFCSPLOWO2_01_FULL_52_15 | reverse complement strand
CATGGGCAACCTGTACCTGCCGACTCATCTGCCTGACCTGTTTATTGGGTATCGTTTCAAGGATATCCTGATACCCTCCGAATACCCACGAAGCAATAAACAACACCGCAATAAGCGTCAACAGAATATGATGGCTCTTCATTTCATGCAGCCGTTGTATCCGCCGCTTCCGCTTTCGAACCGGCGTAACTCTGCGCTGCGTGATTTTCTTCCTGTGCTTTTTTATTTTCTGTGCCATGGGTTTACGATTTTATTCGGCGGTACTGCTTGCGAGCATCAGATATCCCGATGACGTTGGCAGATCCATATCGGACGTTGTCGAGTAGCCGGTTGACCCGCTGGTCCAGATATTGGTTCCCGTCGAGCCGCCCCAGTCGGTCTGCGACATACGGTACGATTCCCAATTGATGAGATACGCTTCGGTGACATAATCAGTTCTGCCGGTTGCGCTGATAGTTATCGTGGCTTTCTTGGTGCTCGGATCATCGGTGCCGTCCGAAGTAACAATGACTCCGTTACTGTCCCGCTGCACGGTCGCAATACGAATGTCCCTGGTAAAAAGACCGCGCGTCTCGGTGCCGGACTGGATGGTCCAGTCGCCCGAAACTTTGAGAACCTTTACGGCAGCCCCACCGTCGTTCGAGTCGATCAGCGTCCATGTTCGCTGCTTGATAATGTTGAGCGCATCAACCGCCTCGCTCGCAAACCTTTCAACTTCGCGACTGTTTCCGCCGCCGACAAAACCGCTATACGAGCCCACGGCAAGAAACGTAACGCCGGAGATGAGCACAGAAAAAATACCAAGCGCCACTACTATCTCGACGATTGAAAATCCTTTTTCGGAAAATTTCCGCATGGTGATCACAGTGAATTCTCGTTAATAACGGCGGCACCGTCGCTAAAAATCCGTAGCGTCGCTTTATGTGGGCCGTCGGTAATATATATCGGCCACGCGACACCCTCAAAACCGGCAGTGCTCGTCGGATGCGTATATTTTGCCATGAGCTGCACCTGTTGCTGCGTCAGGGTACTGTCGTAATATGCCGCCTCGTCGATCAAGCCGTGCCAGTAGTAACCGGGATCTGTTGTTGCCCCAATGCTCAATGCAGTCGTCGGAGCAGAAAATGCAAGCGAAGTACTGGGGCCATAGCGCACCCCGTTGACATAGATGTAATGCATGCCGGTTGACGAGAGCGTTGCCGCGACATGATACCACTGGCCGACAGTGAGGATGGAATCGGAGCAAATCTTATAGCTCTGACTCGTGGTATAAAAACAGAGCTTCGACGTAGCGGGATCATTATACACGAGCCAGCCCGCGCCCAAATCCGTTTTTCCTATTATCGCGAGTCCCGTTATGCCTCCTTCGGTTGATACATGATCAGGGCGTACCCATGCGGTCACGCTGAACTGGGATGCCCGCAAGCTCATATCATCGGGAACGCTGATATAGGAGCCCTGGCAGATGCCGCCGGCCGGACTGCAATCATCTGCATTCTCTGCGGAGGTCAAGCTGCATCGAGTGCCGCTGGTTGAGCAAAAAGCATCAAAGTAGAAGCATGAGGAATCAAGCGAACAGCCCGTCGTCGTTGCGTAGTATCCTCCGTCGATAAACGAACCGTCATGCCCGTTGCCGGTGATATCAACGGTTGAGCTCGCCGCGAAAGCGAAGCGGGCAACAGGCCGCGGCAGTATCGAAACCAGATCCTGCATGAACGCATTCCGCTTATTAAAATAAAAATCCGCGTCCTCGACCGAAGCAAAGGAATTCGAACCCGAAAGAACGAAAATCTGATCATAGCCGGTATCGCGCGATGTGTATGATCTCCCTTTATACAGCACAGCACAATCGACAATCGTGGTGGACCCGCAATCGGCCGTTGAGCCGCCGATAAGATGGATCCCCCAATGATCGTTGTCGCTGCTGCTCTGTGCGAGCGATTGCGCTACGGAAAAAAGGTGGGCAAGATCGTAGGCATCGTCCGCGGTGCGGTCTCCGCCAACCGAGCTGGGGTCCAAAAATCGCGGCAAGACGGTCGCAATAACGATGAGCACAATACCGACAACAATGATAACTTCAAGTATTGTAAACCCAGCACCACTTTTAGCACCAAAAGTGGTGCTGGGTAAACCCAGCTTTCCAGCATTACTTTTGATGCTAAAGGCGGTGTTGGATAAGCCCAGCTTTCCAGCATTACTTTTGATGCTAAAGGCGGTGTTGGATAAGCCCAGCTTTCCAGCATTACTTTTCATGTGGTAATTATGGGTTAACCCTAGTACCGAGCAAGAAAAGTGGTGCTGGATAAAACCTCCGTGTGTTCTCATGGCTTAACGCGTAATACCGCCGGTCAGTTGATAGATCGGTGAGATAATCGCAAGGGCCATAAAACCGACGAGTGACCCGATGACCAGCAGCAGAACCGGCTCCAGCGTGACGGAAAGATTCTTCGAAAGTGCGTCGACGTCGTCTTCAAAAAACTCGGCGAGATATTCGAATGTTTCAGCCAGATTTCCCGAGACCTCTCCGACGTGAATCATGCGCGTGATGATTGGTGGAAAAAATTTGGGATATTCCTGCAAACCTTCGGAGATCGTTCTGCCGGTTCGAACGGCATCGAGCACATGTCGCAGCCGTACCTGGTACAGAGTACTGGTGGTCGCACGCGTCATGATGTCGAGCGCTTCATCGATCGTAACGCCGTGCTGCAGCATAATGTTCATCGATCTGCAAAAATTTGCGAGGTTTGAGGATTTACTGAATTTATGGCTGATGGGCAGATGATACACGAACCAGTGTATGATATTTTTCGTCTTCGGGAGCCGATTCATCACGACAACAAGTACCAGGAGCCCGATCAAACCCAGCATCCCGACGTACCAATATTTTTCGAACAACTCCGATGCCGCAATAAAAATCCGTGTCATAGTCGGAATCGTTACGGTGAGCTCCTTAAAGAAACGCAAAAGCTTCGGCAAGATATAAACGGCAAGCGTGAAGACCAGGCCCCCCAACGCAATCATCACGATCATCGGATACATGAGCGCCCCTCGAACTTTGGAGTTGAGATCGTGATCTTTTTTCAGCTTCACGCTCAGATTGATCAATGTCTGCTCAAGCGACCCGCTCTTTTCTCCGACGCGTATCATGTTCACGAAAAATTCATTGAACGTGTACGGGAACAGCTTCAGCCCGTCGGAAAGAAGATTCCCCTTACGCACCAGTTCGGTCAGCCGACGGACAATAGACCGCATGCGACCTTCCGATTGTTCATAGAGCGTCTCTAAGCTTTCATCCAGTACCATCCCCGATTTGATCATCAGCGAGAGATGCTTCACAAAAAGCATCTTATCCTTTTGCTTAACGAAACCGACTCGTTTCCATTCGAACTTGACATACCGCTTCTGGACTGACTCCAAAAGAAGAACATCGTACCCCTGGTGCAGGAGCGAGATGCGTGCGGATTTCAAGGAATCGGCCTCGACATCCCCCTGAAGAAGTTTCTTATTTGCGTCAAGTACTTGATAACGAAATTGCATACTATCCTTTTACGACACGAATAATTTCTTCAATGGTCGTTCTCCCGATAAACACCTTCTCCAAACCGTCCTCAAGCATGGTAATCATACCATGTTTTCGCGCCGTTTCGCGGATCCGATCGGCGTCGGCTTTGTTCACCACAAGCTCCCGAATCTTGTCGTTCATTTCGAGGACTTCAAAGACGCCAAGACGACCCTGGTACCCGGTATACGCGCAGGATGCGTCACCCTTTCCCTTGTATACGCGCGCCTGTCCTTCGTACACGAACCTGCTCACGTCGACCTGGTCGCCAAAAAGCTTATGCAACTCGTCTTCGGATATGCTGTAACTGGTGATGCACTTCTGGCAGATCCGCCTGACCAGACGTTGAGCGACGATAATGTCGATCGTCGAGGCGATCAGGAACGGCTCGACGTGCATGTCATAGAGACGCGGGAGCGATGTCGCCGCATCATTCGTATGCAGCGTGGAAAGAACAAGATGGCCCGTCATCGCGGCGTTGATGGCGATGGATGCGGTCTCCTGATCGCGAATTTCTCCGACCATGATGATGTCCGGATCCTGGCGCAAGAGCGATCGAAGCCCGTTCGCGAACGTCAAATTCGTCTTCGAGTTGACCTGTACCTGATTGACGCCCTCGAGGTAATACTCGACCGGATCTTCGATCGTGGAAATATTCACATCCCGCGAATTTACCAGACGCAGCATGCTGTAGAGTGTCGTTGTCTTACCGCTGCCGGTTGGACCGGTCGAGAGCATCATGCCGTGCGGCTTTGCTATCGCGCTATGCAGCAGCTGCAGGTCGTGCTGGCTTAAGCCGAGCTCCTCGAGAGAGGTCAGGCGGGTGTCGGGTGTCAATAAACGCATGACGACTTTCTCGCCGAGCGTCGTCGGCAATACCGAGACGCGGACGTCGATCTCCTGCTTTGCGACAACCATCACCATCTTGCCGTCCTGAGCGGACCGGTGTTCATCCGTTCGGAGACGGCTTAAAATTTTAATGCGCGTCACGATGAGCTCATGCAATTCGAGCGGCAGCGTCAGTACGTCATGTAGCAGACCGTCGATACGGAAACGGATCAGCAGGTCCTCTTTGCGCGACTCAATATGGACGTCGGATGCCTTATTGTGAAACCCGTACTCGATAAGCGTATCCACGATGCGGACGATGGATATGTCTTCCGCTCTCGCGCCCTTTGCCTTGAGGGCGTTGACTTTGATGATGTCTTCAAAGTGCTCCTTAATATTGGCGCGATATTGCGCGAGCGCCTGCGTAATCAGGATGGACGGACTGAAATACGGCAACACGCGCTCCCCGGTCTTTTTCTCGAGCAACTTGATGAAGCTGTAATCGTCGGGGTCATGCATCGCGAGCTTCAACCCGTCGGCGTCGCGTTTGAAGAATATGCACTTCTTCTTGATGGCAACGACTTCCGGGAGCAACGCCAATAGATCCGGCGCCGTGTTCTCCTTTCGCAGATCTGCGAATTTTACTTTATACATGGTTGCGACGAGCTGACCGAATTGTTCGGGTTTTACGATATCGCGCTCTATTAAAATATCTTCCAGAGATTTATTTTCCTTCTCTGCGATGCTTACCGCTTCGGTCAGAACCTGCTCGGTCGCGACCCCGATTTTTTTGATCGCCTCGATTATGACTTGATTATCCAGCATACGTTAGTCCATCCGTGCCCCACAGTTGGGACAGAATTTATCCTCTTTCTTGACTTTTGTACCGCACGATGAACAAAAATTGTGCGTTCGGGACGAAGCGGGCGGCGTCGCTGCGGTTCCCTTCGGCATTGATTCCTGCGACGGAGTATTTTCGGCTTCGGTTTCTTTTCGTCGTTTCAGCTCCCCGGAAAGTGATTGTTCCGCCGGTGCCGCCGTGTGGCCATTCCGCACCTTGCTCAGGTGCTGCTCGATCTTCTCAGCGATGATATCCAGCGTTGTATTGTCCTTCACCAAATAATCCACTGCTCCCAAGTCGAGCGCTCGTTTTTGGTCCTCGCTCTGCGCAAGATTCGAGAGAACGATCACCGGAATCGAACGCGTATCTTCATAGCGCTGCAGATCGGCGAGGACTTCGAAGCCGTTCTTTTTCGGCATTATCAAATCCAGGATGATGAGGTCGGGGCGGCTTGCCGCAACTTTCTCAAGGCCGTCCGCACCGTCGACAGCGAGCGTCACGTCAAAACCCTTGTCCACCAGTTCCGCCTGGTAAACCTTGCGCAGAAAATTATCGTCATCGATGAAAAGCAATTTCCCTTTGGCCATGGTCATGAAAATAATGCCCGATAATTAAGGATGACAACCGGAATGCTTTCCTGGGACACTGCGGCCCCCATGATAAACTTGTTCTTTGCGATTGACGTGATTCGCTGCAAGATAAGCTCCTGCTCGCTGACCGATGTGGGTAGCGGGAGTGCCACCAATTTTCCCGAGTGCTGCACGAGTGCAACGGTGCCGACGAGCGCGTTCTCGTCGGTCAACGAAATACCGAGTGTCCGGGTAAGATTAAACACGGTGATATGTTTGTTTTTATACGTAAAACTCTGCCTCCCGATCATGGGGGCACGCTCCGTTAATTGTATAACGTTCTCAATAGTGAATAAAGGAAGAGCAAAATAGTAGGGACCCCAGCGCCACGTAAGCGCCCGGAAAAGCGTCGGGGTAACGGGAACGGTCAGGTCAAACCGCGCGCCGCGTCCCCTGCCGCGCGATTGCGAGATCGCGGTAATCGTGCCGCCAAGAGCGCCCGCCGTTTGCGCAACGAGCTGCAACCCCAAACCGCGCCCCGAGGCGAGGGTAGCTTCCGGCCGGGAACTGACGCCGGCTTCAAAAAGAAGTTTATCCTGGAGGGCCGGCGTCATGCGCGCTTTTCGCACCGAGGGATCGGTCTCACCGGCGACGCGCTTCAGCGTCACCCAGTCAATTCCGTGTCCGGTATCAATGACGCTGATAAAAATCCGGTCTGACTTGAACCCGAATACAACGCTCACTTTCCCGCTCTCCCCCTCACGAAAACCGTGCGTAACGGCATTCTTCACGAGCTGTACGCATGCTTCACGGATCGACTCGAGTATGAATCGCTCAAAACGAAGGTTATTGTCACGAAACTCGAGCGTGATGAATTTTCTCTGTTCGCGAGCCAGGTCGCGCACCAGGCGCGAGATGAATGCAAAATATTGCTTCAACGGGATCATTTTCATGGTGACAACCGCTTCCCGTAAATTGCTTGCCTGCGCCGCGAGTGTGTGCGAGCTCAGACGAACACCTCCGGCATCGTTTCGCTGAACCAGCCGCTGCATTTGCTGATTCGTCGCAATGATGTCGTTCGACATGGAAAGAACGGCGTCGAGCTGTTCGGAACTCACTTCGACATACGATGCAAGCGGCGCATACACGTCCTCTTTCCGAGCAGGAACTTCCACCGCGTTCTTTTTTTTCAAAGCAACCGGTGATGTCTTGCGGAGAATAAATGCTGTTGCCGGACCCAGATCGATCTCGGTGTTGTCCCGTTCGATATGCGCCAGATCGTCACGGAACGCATCAATGGCCATGAACAGATGATCGAGCACATCGCTCGCAACCGGCTCCTTTCGCTGCTTCGCGGCTAAAAATAGTTCCTCGATGCTGTGTACGGCATTCGCAAGATGCAGATAACTCATCGTCGCCGCATCGCTTTTCAAACCGTGCAACGTCAGCAATACCGCTTCCACGTGCTGCCGCGCATCGGGCGTTTTTTCCAGCTGTAAGAGAGCGTCCTCGAGCTGCTTGAGCCGGGAACGTGCTTCGCTCAAAAACAATCTCTTGTATTGAATCAACTGCATATCGTTTGCACCAGTTTCGGGACATTCAGGATTATGCCGCTCCGGTCCTTGATCATAAGCACTCCTGCCGAATACTCGTCGTGGGTACTCGGTTTTTCAGAAAATGATGCGGTGGTGATGACGCTGCCGACGGAATCCGCTTTGATCGCATAATATTCACCATCCGCTTGCACAATTAATACCTGACGGGCATGTTCCGTTGCCCCCCGGTTAAAAAGCGGCGCAATGTCCACGACGGTCATGATCTGCCCGACGATGTACGCAAGGCCCAGCATGATTCGCGAATTCGTTCCGGGCACGGCAACGATCTCGGGCAGCGCCGCGACGCCCTCAACCACGCTCAAAGGTAACGCGTAGAGGCCCTCCCCTACCGTGAATTGTACGTAACTCTGTTGTCGCGCTATTCGAGCCATAGCTATGATCGTCGCGCGCCAATTAGCTTGCTCAGACGGCTGACGATGTCAGCCAGTTTGACGACGGCGCTGCTGCTTGCCTTGGTTCCTTTCTGCTGCTCGTCGACTAAAGCGTTCAATCGGGCTGCCCCCCGCAGTATGCCCTTCGCCTTCACCGTCAAATCTTTTGCATGCCCGGCCATGTCTTCCGTGCTCTTTGCCTGCCGTGAGGTCTCTTCATCGATTGCCCGAACGTTCTGAGAGATTTGCTTCGCCTCGTGCGACATCGCCTCCAAACTGCGCAGCGCCTTATCGATCACAACGATGCTGCTTTCTGCTTCCTTACGTTCGGCACTCGAAGTTTCCTTGCTTTTCTGGAGCTGGTTCTGGATCGTCGTGACCAGTTCGTTGATGCGAACCGTCGCGTCCTTGCTCACCAGCGTCAGGCGACTGACTTCGGAAACAAGCGACGAAACGCTCTTCATCGCGCCGCTGACTTTTGACGCTTCTATCGTTGCGTTCAAACTCAAATAGTTCGTCGCGTTCGCGATGCGACGGACATCCGCCGCGATGGCATCAACCTGCTCGCTATACCGCTGCAGCGTCGCGAGCAGCACCTCATGGGCAGTCGATAATCGTTTAATGCTCGTAATACTTTCCCGCGCTTCGGTAGCTTCCCGTTCGCCCTGCGCGGCGAGCGTGTCGATCCGTGTAACATTCTTAGTCGCTGCGCGTGTCTGCGTGCTGATACCTTCGAGTGAAGAAGCAATCTCAGAAATCTCATGATTTACGCCGGCAAGATCCTCCGCTTGGCTTTCATAATTTTTTTGGAGCGTATCCGCGACACGTGCCTGCGTTGCCGACGTTTTTTCATTCGACGAGACACTCTGACTGATAAATGAGCTCGATCGCATCAAATTACGAATCGTCTCCTGTATAGGACGGATAATCGTGTTGGTGACGCTGCGAACGAAAATATACAGAATCGCCAAAATGGCCACCAGCGCGAGTATATAGGTGATAACGAACGCCCGGTAGCTGCCATACAGACGTGCGGCTATCTCGTCGTATTCGATCGTCGCGAGAAATACATACGGAGAACCAAAAACAAAAGCACGCCGCGCAAGCAGCAGGACATCGCGGCCGGAAAGTGACGCACGTACCGTAAGCACATTGTCGCGGCTGGTCCGAAGCCACTGACTGAGCCGCAGATCAAACGGCTGACTACGGTCCGCAATTTCCTGCATCAGCGAATCGCTCAAGGGAAAACCTTCGGCGGACAGCAGCAGCACGTCGGCCGTACTACCGATATCGTCAAAACCGCCGATCGCGAAATCCTGGCTCACGTAACGCACGTCATTGATATCCTGATGCACGAGCGACGAGAGCAAACCCGGCGGATACACCGCAATCAGCCATCGGTCTGCTCCGGGCTCGTAATAGCCGACGATCGGCTTGCCATCGGCAACCTGAAAGAAAGGCACGTGCTGACGGGATGCGATCCACGCAAACGTGTCTGCGCTCTCCCTCGGGTAGTGTACGGTACCGTCCGGACCGATGCTGAACAACTTACGGCTCTTGAGGGTCATCGCCGCATCAATGACGTGCTGTATCGCGGTAACACGCGCACCGTCAGGAATAGTCGCCGCCGCCTGCTCGACAAGGGTATGCAGCAGGTTAACTTCACTCAGAGCGAACTGCTGCACGCGATGCTCGGTAAAACGAGACGCGGTCGCAAGCGATCTCACGGCCGTTTCTCGGATCGACTGCTGACCGGCCGCGTACGCGAATAGCGCTACCGCCGCAGACGGCAGTACCGCCACGGCAAGAAACCAAAAAACGAAGATGATGTTCAGTCGGCTGTTGCGGTGCTCTATCATGCTTGAACTAACAAAAAAATCGGGCCTTGGACCGATTAGCGCGCGAGCATGGTCTGCAACAAGTAGCGCCGCGCCTCCTCATTAAAAAATCTCATATTTTTGTTATTCGTTTTGGTTTAAAAACGCGTTTATTATACTAAGAAATCAAAAAAAGCACAAACTCTCGTTTGCATGCCGGCCGGAGCCGCTTTAGAGGTCCTTCGTTAGATTAATTCGCTGATTGAAAAATGCAGCACACGAGCCAAGGGTCAGCCGTGAACCCATGCGGGAAACATAGAATCCCGTTGTTGTCATGGAATCGAGAAAAGGATCGCGCAGCATCTTTGACATATAATCCGGCACAAGATCCTTCTCCAGATTTATGCACGGTATCGTTCGTTGCAACGCCGTACAGTAGAACGTGCACGAATCAATATTTGCGATCACCGCAGGCTCGGCAGGCAGCGGGAAAAGCGCACCGTCGTGATCCAAAGCGGCATACTCGATCGCCTGTGCGTACACCGACAGATACCGCCGACGTTCGTTGTTCGCCTCCTTGCGCCACTGTACCGGGTAATTCGCGATTGAAAGCAATAGCAACGTCAGCGCTATAACGGCGTAACCGGCAAGAATGACCCGAACGGTCCGTGTGCTTAATTTTTTATCTGTTGGCATGCTGTATGATGTTTCGCGCACTATCCCAATACTCGGGGATTCCCTTTTGCTTCATCCAATACCACCACTCAACGCCCCAATAGTAGGCCGCGGTAAAACCTGTGCGGCGCGCAATTTCACTGTTTGTTTCAAGTTGTCTCGTGGGGAACAACGCGCGGGCTTCATCGGGACGCAAATCCTGCAAACTGCGGAACTGCGACGGCCATGGCTCGGCCTGAAGCTCGGCAACCATCATGTGATCCTGCGATTTGCCGGCCAATCGCGCCTTAAAACGATAGAGCGCTGCTGGCCACGGCCAGCGGAAGTAGCCGAAGTAATTGTTCCATACAATCCGATAAATGGTAATACCCAGAATATCGCTCTGCGCCGCGGCATCACGCCAGCTGTTGAGCTCGCCGGAGTCGGTCAGAACAATCGGCCGCGGATCCGTTTTTTTCAAATAGGAAATTTCTTCGCGGATCAAGTCGCGATTCGCCTTGGGGCACAGGCCAAACCACGGAAAAAAATACTCGTTCTCTATCTGCCAGTACCGGATCGACTCCTGCGGCTTGAAATGCTCGATCATTCTCTCAACCGCTTCGGCTTGTTTCCGGTCGACATCCGTCTCGGGAGCGCCGCTCAGCCAGGCCGGAGTGTGACATTCCGGCCAGCGCGGTAAACGTCTGCCGACGGCAAGAACGAAACGCACTTTGCGCTTTGCACCCTCGGCAAGCATCCAGTCGTAATCGGTAAAATCAAAGGCGCCGGCCGATGTTTCAACCTGATCCCAATACACCGGCAACCGGATATTCCGTGCCTGTAAATCGTCGATAACCGCGAGATACGCCTGGCGCCAGTCCAGCCCCAATTCTTCGGCATATTTCTTTGAAAAGGTAACGCCCCAAAAATTGTCCGGCACCGCATCAAGCTGCAACGTCGCCTGATGGGCGGCGAATTTCAAATACCAGAAGAGCCACGCCATGCCAACGACGAGCGTGACGAGCGCTATTCGGTTGCGACGACGTATCATAGTGAGACAAAAAACAAACCCGCTCCGATGCTTCCAAGGGCTACCAATTTCATCAGAAGTACCCGCCAGCTCAGGTGCTCCTTAAGAAGTTTCGGGCGAAAGACGGTCATGAGCGTTGCCATAATCAGAATATACACGTACTGCGTGCTCTGCAACGCCGATACGAGCGCTACGCTGACGTTCGGCAAGGAAATCGCATACTGTTGCCCGACAAATCCCACGGCGCCAAGACACTGGCTCGTTACCCAAATGCTTCGCATCCGAAACGAAAGGTGGCGTAAACTGTCAAGCATTTTTTTTCGAATCGGTTCATTCGTGAACAGGACAATGAGCGCAATCGCCGTACCGAGACGCGGCCATACGATACCGTTCAAAAAACCCTGCGAGCGAAATAAATACTGACTTAAAACGAAAAACAGCGCGAAAGAAACCGATGCGCCAAGAGCAATGTACGTTCCGTTCTTCATGCTGGCGGGATGTTTGCCGCCTGGCGTGACCGAAATAAGCACCGTGCCCGCAACAAGGAGAAAAAAGGATATCGTTCTGCTTGCATTCAAGGGCTCATACCAAAACGTCATCGCATAGATAATGACCGGCATGCTCCCGCCGATCAGCGGGATGATTCGTGACGCCTCTCCCCGCTGCAACGCGGTATAGAGCAGATAAATCGCGAGGGTGAAAAGCACTCCGATAAAGACCGCCAGAACGACGAACCAGGGTGTCATGAAGCTCAGATCGCCGAAGCTTGAACTCGTCAAACCGGTCGCCCGGTTAAACAGGACGTCCAGCACCAACAAGAGAACGACAAAAACGCTTAAGAGGCTGACCCAGATGGCATACACGATGCTCTCCGTAACGATCTTCGATAAAAAAATTTTATCTACCAGATTACTGATCGATAAAATAAAATACGATATGAGAATAATATAGAGCCAATTCATTTCTGAAAAAGCGTATGACGATACGAGAACGAAGGCCCCCAAACAGAAGGCCCCGTGCGCATCTCAATTAGTGACCGCAGGAGCAGGCGTAACCGCACGCACACTCCTCGCTGCCGTCGGTCGCACACGAGCATCCGCAATCGCAACGATCGCAGTTGCACTTTGGCTCGGCGGCAGCCAGATGAGCAATTTGCATACTCTTACTATTGTCTCCGGCAATTATTGTAGCATAGCGATACGTGATGTGCAAAAGATCGCTCTAGAGGTTCTGGATGATATCCCGCAAATTTTTCATGCGCGGTGACTGGAACTCCTCCGGTGTGATGTTGACCGACGCGAACAGCGCATTCAGCGGCTTACTGTCGTCACGCTGGTACTGTTTGGGGTAATTCTGCTCTATCGATCCGTTGTCCAAAATGACGATGTGGTGCTTGAGAAGCTCGGCGGCAAGAACCGTATTCGATTCACGCCAATCGTGCCGAAGCAAGTGACGAATGTGCAACTCATCCGCTATCGCAGGCAAAGCGTCGCGATCGAGCATAACAAGATATGGGATATGAAAACAACTCATCAGCTGCCTATAGATATCAATATTGGATTTACCGTGCGTATAAATAACTTTGATGTCGAGCGACCCCTGGTAAAACCGGTCGATCAGGCCTCGCATCAGTATCCGGTCAGAAACCCCCTCAACGACAAGCACCTTATCGGCAAAGAACATTTCCAGATTATCCGCATTCAATTCCTGAACGAGGCGTTGCCGATCGATCGCAACGGGTTGCTGCGCCAGCGAATACACGGTACTGCCCTGCTCGTCTTTGAGCACGCGATATACCTGCGAGAGCCATTCGGCCGTGATAAAAAGCGGAGAGTGCGTCGTTACGATGAGCTGGTTCATCGCTCCGCCGTGTATGATATGCAAAAGTTTTTTTATCATACCGGGATGCAAATGTATCTCCGGCTCGTCAATCAGAATTATAGAATAATCGGGGTGGAGCGCATACAGGAGCATTACGAGCACGCGCCTGAAGCCGCCGCCCAAACGATCAATGGTGATTGACCTGCTGCCGAGTGAAACCGAGCCAAAATCCTCCGTCGCTTCGTCAACGATCGTGGTTATGCCCTCGATCTCGGGAAAATGTTGGCGCATGAGCCGTGAAAATCTGTCGAAAACCTCCGGATATTTTTGCGCAAGCGAAAGATAGTCGGATTCTATCTGCTCGAATTCGGTAAAGCTTTCGTAACTCAGCATTCGAACGCGCGATGACACGTACTGCTCTATTTCTTCCGTCACTGCCTCTCCCCCGTGACCGCGAATCTCAACCGTATAGTGCTTACCCACAATCGTGACGCCGTGCATTCCGAAACGCTTTGCTTCGGCGTCATTAAAAGAAAACGCCGCCTCCATGTTCGCACGATGGTGATGGAGCCGGCTCGGATCTTTTTCAGGATGAGCCAAGAAATCTATCGCATCCAGAAGATTCGTTTTGCCGCAATTGTTCGGTCCGATAAATACGTTACATTCCGGTGACAGCGGAAACGACACCGGCCGTAAAAAACTCTTATAGGATCTGACATCAAGCGAACGGACGACCATGGAATAAGTATACCCCGTGAGATACTAACTGTTAAATAGGCGCTCAAGGAAACGCCCCCGGTGTGAAAAACCGTCCAAAATCCGTGCGAGTAAAACGGTGCTTATCTCACGGGGTATACCACAGACGTACTCTGTCTATCGGAGCATAAATCCCAAGATGCGGATCTGTTCGCCAAGCGCCTCGGCGCTGTGAACATTCACGTACAATAGCACGGCAATCGTGGCAATAAGCAGGACACTGTTGGCTATCGTCGGCACGTGCTGAACGCGGAACTTAACTACGATATTGATAATGAAGAGGGCGATGAATACCAGAAGGAGTGCTCCCAGGAACCGATCCGACCATGCGGTGATCGTCTGCATCAAGCTCCCCTGCGAGAAATGCGCGCCCTGGACAAGTTCTCCAAAATAGGTACCGCCGCCCGCCGATATTCCCTGTGGAGCGATCGCTCGTGTAACGCCGGCACCCGTTGCATCATTGGCAATCTCTGCGCCGGCCACCGTGGTCGTCGGTTGTACCTTCTCAGGTGCCGTTGTAGTCACCGGTGCCGGAGCGACCGGCGTTACCGGTTCCTGCTGTGGCGGAGGAACGGGTAGGTCCGCGACTTTGGGCGGCTGCGTCGCAACCGTCGTCGCCGTTTTCGCCGGTTCTACCGGCGCAACGGTCTTCGGCTGGGACGAAGCGAGTGCTACGACCGGTTTTTCGCTTCCAAAAAAAACAACCATGAGGTTCGTAATATGCCCGTCAAGGTATCCGTTCAGTACCGCAATACCGATATCCGCATATGCGGTGTTTACCAAATTACGGTCATGCGTCGGACTGTTTTGAAATGCCTTCAATACGGCGGGTGCGGTCAAAAAATCCATAGCCAGATTTTCTCCCATCGCTTTGTACGGATACTGACTCGTGTCGATCCATTGCCAGGGTTTCTTTCCGTCGGCCCCAAAATGACTGAAGTAATTGTTCGCCAGCATGTCTGATCCTTTCGCATAAGCGACGCTCTCCAAATAACCGCTCTCACGGAGGGGAATAATATTTTTTTGCTGACGATAACTGTTGATGAGCTGATACATCTGCTGCTGTACGTCCGCGGTCAGCCGTGCGGCGCTGGGATACAGGGCGAAAAGCGCACCGGCGATCGCTACCTTAAAAAGCAGCACGAATACTACAATATGCTTCGCGACGTGCGGATGAAAAACTTTCGGCCGATATTGATTCCGTTCGTGCGGAATCAGATAATCGGCGAAATGGCGACCGATGCGTTGAAGTTTGCCCTCAAAATTCTTTTTTTTCTGCTGCGGCATACGTTTCCACCACACGATACCAAGGGCTGCGCCCAGAAGCAATAACCGCTCGATGGCGCGTATTTTTTTTCCTGACTTTTTGGGCTTCCCCTTCTTATTCTGTAAATCGTTTCTCATAATTCTGATAAATCACCATACCATGAATATAATCTTTTGTCAATATTCATCTGTTCATATCCTCTAGCACAATGGCATTTTGCTCTGCTATCCCACGCTAATACAGCAAGGTGCTCTCGATAGCGTGCATGCCTTTACCGTGCTCCGTTACTATCCGCTCAATGTTGTAGGTCCCAAGTTGCGGACCTTCCACAAAACCCTCCATGGCTGCCTCTGCCAGCCAACCGCTCTTGAGCCAGTCGAAGAGCCATTCATGCGCATACGCCGGATCCTCTTGCGGCGTGCCTGCTCCGATCGACTCAATCCAATGTCGGTTATACACTTCCTGGGATCCGATCGGCGGCGCGATAACCAGAGGAAGCCCCAGCGCGGTATAAAAACTCAGCTCCGAGGGCTTTGTCCAGAGGATATCCGTCGTGCGGAGCAGGTGATTGAATTTCGTGAAATATTCATCCTTAGTTTGTGCATACATGATGTGCACGTGCCTGTCGAGCTCGGACCAAAGACCTGCATCCCGCACGGCTTTCTTAAAATAACTTGCCACCTCATTGTGAATGCCGGCGACCATCGTATACGAAATATGGTGCTGCTGTATCTTTTGCCGCAAACTATTAAGGATGATGACCGCCAGCTCCCGCTGGGCACCGGCGCCGCCCACGGGAAACGTGAGCATCAACGGATGCAAAGATTGAACAGGCAACCGGCGTCGGCCCAGGTGCGCCTGAATAACCTCGAGGTGGTGCATTACATAGCGGCGATCGGGATCCAGATTCACCAGGCGAAAAGCGGTATCCCGTTTGGCGATGTGCAGATCGGGCCCACCGAGGTTCTCGTCCGGTAACGGAAAGCCCGTCAGAAAAATGTTTTGCCGTTTCACGCCGTACAAACGAAGACGATCCGCAACACGGTATGTGGGAGCAAAATATTTGATACGCGTTCTTGAGGGGAATTCGGTCACCCAGGCACGGCTGATGTCGGTATCCGTGGCTATGCAGTAGATTTCACCGGGGTACTTGTAATATTCCGCCATGAACGCGGGGACGAAGAACGTCGTCACGAGCGGTAACGGTTTTTTTGACAACTTCATGATAAGGTGCTTTCCCCATTGCCGCTTCCTGATAAGCGACAACACCTGCCGCACCTGCATAGTCGGCTGCGACAGGTCCCGCTCCGGATAGTAATCGGGAATGGTCTGAAGCTTATCGTAGAGGCGAAAAACATCGTCTCCGATAACCGGAACATGCTTAAACCGTGAAACAAACTCATAAAACCTGCGCGTATTCCGCCAGACATTTCGATCCTCGGCAGGAATTCCGTTATACGAATTCGCGTTCACAATGCCGTCATAGGCAAGATGCCGCAACGGATGCGCTGCACGCTGGTGTCCGTAACCCATGTCGACGCTCACGACCCACGCCTTATGCCACGAATGATTCTGAGGCATAGTCACTCGATTAATGTTACGCGACGACGGGAGAACAAATGGATAATCACCACCCCGACGATCGAACCAAGGGTATTAAAAACGATATCAAGCGAGTTGTTGTAATAGTCGCCAACCCGCACCAGAACACCGAACGTCAAATACGCGATAAATTCCACCAGTTCGTTAATCGACCCAACCCCGAGCGCCATAAGAATGACAAGCCCGTAAAAAATGATGTACCGCCGCTGAACCCGCTCATCAATGAAGGGATATAAAAGATTAAAGAGAATGAGCGTTACGAGGAGGCCCCCGAAAAAATGTACGATATTGTCAAAATGATAGCGACCACCATTGATCGCCAGCTCGTAAAGGCGAATACCGTTAATCCTCACATTGCCGGCAGCCAGGTGGAGCAAGCCGAAAAACGATAAACTGACGATTATCCACGATGAGAGCTCGACGTGACGATAGACGAGCAACGTAGCAATAAGAAAACTAAGAATAATAAAACTGTAAAATATGAATTCATAATTCTGCTGCCATAAACCGAAGACGACGAAACATATCAGATAGGTATAGGTAAATAGCGCGGTTCGCTTAACAGTCGGCGTCGTCATACGGATCGTCCGAGTTGCCATACGCCATATGCCGCAAGCACTCCGAATACGTCGGCCGTGATGTCGATGAAATCGAAATAATCTTTTGGCCTGAGCGAGTCAAAAATTTCCTTTGCGACGCCGATGGCGATGACACTACTGACGACAAGCCACACCGGCGCTATCGTAAACCCCAGAAGAGCCAGACAGCACGAAACGGCCGCATGAGCGGCAGTATAAAACTTGAAGAAATTCGGCCATACGGCCCTCCGTTCCGATGCACGCATAGCACCAGTATAACACAGAACAACCCCGCTGCGCACTAAAAAATGCACGGTTTACGATGTCGCCGGCGTCGAATCTTTTTTTTCGGTCAGCTTCTTCTCGCCCGGTTTCACAACCATGTCGTACAGAGGATTTTTGGTATATTCGGTGATCAAGCGCTGATATTCCGGGTTGGGATTATCATCTTTCGTGACGAGCGGTTGCTGGGGCTGCTTTTTTTGGTCGTCCATAGTGCCTGCCAATACTAACATGATGCTGCATTCTGTAAAGTTACTTCCAATCGCCGGTACGGAGCGCCGCAAACATGGCACCGGCTATTATTAGAAAAGCAATGAGGGACAGGAGAGGAATCGTAACGAATCCGAAATAGCTAAGATCAATCGTCGTGCAGGATACGCCGTTTTTAGTACAATTGATAAAACCGTTCACTGCCGCCGGGTGAAACATTTGGATAACATAATGATACGCGGCGATCGCACCGCCGATGAGTGAAAGCGGGAGTACATAGCGCGGAAGCATATGGTCGCGGTACCGTAGTCCGATCAGTGATAGAAAGACAATCGGGTACATTAATATTCTTTGATACCAACAGAGCGTGCACGGAGTCAGTCCCTTGATCTCGCTGTAATATAAACTCCCGAGCATTGCGCAGAGCGAAACGGCAAGAGCCACCAGATACAGATTTCTTTTTCTTAACAGCATGATACCTCCCAGCTTATAAATTCTGAGGCCCGGCGTGTCGCTTCGACACCCGGGCCCCTCTTGTTCGAGATCTACACCTCTTCGTCGTCGCTGTTGGACAGGGTGAGCATGGCCTGCTCTTCGGGATTGAGACCGTTGCCGGCGACCTCGTCCGGATCAATGGTCCGCAGATGCGGGTCGAGTTTCGGCGCGAACTCTCGCGCCTGGGCCTCCGTGATGGCGGCGCGCATCGCACGAGCTCCGAGCACGGAGTCGTACCCCTCGGCGCCGAGAATGGCGTATACTTCCTGCACGGTGGCTCCTCCCTGGAGATGATCGCGGACTTCTCGGCGAAGCCGCGTGCTTCCCCCTTCGTGTCTGACGCCACTGGTTCTGCGCGCTGTCAGCGCGCCTGATTCCCTTGCCGGTTCCAATCTGTTATCTAGTATCACAAATCCCCCCTTGCAGAAACAGGTCGGACGGTGCACAGCGCCTGAGCGGCTATCCCCCTTTCTTTTCAGCGCGACGGCTGGTAGATGGTTGACGATGTACGGATTTTTTCTATATACATACTTTACTATAATAATATCTACCTGTCAATTCTATCAAAAAAAATTGCGCTAATGTAAGGAAAAATATTCGCCATTCTATAATTTCTTGAGTATTTCGGAGGATTCTTCCGACGAATAACCGCGCATGGCAAGCCACGAGTAGAGCTTTGCACGTATCTGATACTTCTTTTTTGGATGCGAGCCGAATTTTTCGATCAGACGCTCTTTTTTCCCCTGCGCCGCTGCGATGATTTTTTCCAGATTTTGCTTTTCTCCGGTTTGCTCAAATTCCTGCAGCAACCGTGTGACAAGATCACGCTCAATTTTTCTCGAGAGCATTTTTCTTTGGATACTGCGAAGTCCGTCTCTCTTATCTTTCAATTTCTCGAGCACATGCCTCGCATACCGCTCTTCATCCAGGTAACCGTCCCGTCGAAGCGCCGGCAAAACCTTTCGGGCATTTTCAACCGTATAGTTTCGATAGCGTTCCGCATGCGGATAACGCAAACGCAAACGGACAACACGATCGATCAGCCGCTGCTCCGCCATGTCGCCGCTCGACAGATAGTCCAGCATTTTGAGATATATGTTTTTGAGATCCGGATCGGAAAACGGAACGTTGCCGTCCTCCTCGGACCTAGCGGCGGGAATGGAGCTGTTTTGACTTGAGGGTGACCGCATAAATAGTGACAACGGCGAGATAGGTGGTCGTCATTTCCAATGACACTTGATAAGTGCCTCGCGATAGAACGCTGACAATGACGAAGAGCATAAATACGAGGGTCCAAAAGAGGACAAACCACTCGCCGAAGAAGCGCGACGAAAAATGATTCGAGCGCCATCGCGAAAACTCCTTCTGCCCGGTATAGATCGTGAGGATGGCCGGATACAAAACGCTGATTAAGCTGTCGGCAATCTTAAAATATCCTCGTGAAAAAAAATGCAGAACGAAGATCATAAAAGCAACCAGCGACCAACCGTTCACCATGCGTTTCCAAAAAAGAAGACCCTGATCCGCTCCGGTACTTTTTCTATGAAACATATGCATTAAATGAAATCTCTTGCATTACGAGAGCGTATTCTGCTGTCCGGACGTCATCCGATAATAAACGCGTTTAACCGTCTCGGTCACGACAAAATAAACGACAACGACAGTAAGAATCATGACGATATAGAGTGGCGTCGGTTGCACGAAGTGAAAGACCTTCTGCCCGACCGCCGTCAAAGGCAGGACTATGGTTGTGACGAACGCGGCCAATGACAGCCAGAGCACGGTGGCGGACGGCCGCTTCGCCTTAAACACGGACAGGCGCGTCCGGATGGAGAAGAGAAACACTAGTTCGGTAAGTATGCTGCCGATGAACCAGTTCGTTTGCAGCACTCCGGGTGATATGCGATAGAACAGCCCGAACATGATAAAATCGAATACGGTGCTCACAATACCGAGGACGGTAGCGGCAATCACGATTTCCCGAACATTATAACTTTTCGGTCTTTGCAGTTCCGTCCTGTCAACCGTGTCAGTCGCAATCGCAATCATCGGAAAATCCGAGAGCAGGTTGACCATGAGGATCTGCAACGGCAGCATGGGCAAAAAATCGATCATCAGAGAAGCGATCGCGACCGCATAGAAATTCCCGAAGTTGGATGCCAATGTTGCTTTGATGTACTTGACCGTATTGACGAAGGCCGAGCGCCCCTCCTGAATACCGTCGACAACGACCTGCAAGCTCTTCTTGAGCAAAACGATATCGGTTGCCTCCTGCGCAATATCTGCAGCTCCCTGCACGACGAGGCCGACATTTGCTATCTTGAGTGCCGGCGCGTCATTGATCCCCTCGCCTAGAAACCCGACCTCGAATTTCTCCTGCAACAACTGAATGATGGTATATTTTTGCTGCGGGGAAACGCGGGCGAACACATCATACGTGCTCACGGCCTTTCGCTGCTCGGCTGCACCCAGTGCTTGAAGTTCGCTGCCGGTGATGACCTGCTCCGGGTCGTCGACAATGCCGACCTCATGCGCTACCGCTCCGGCGACTTCTTTACTGTCCCCCGTGATGATTTTAACGGTCACGCCGAGTCGTTCGGCTTTTCTGACCGCGTCCTTCGACGTTTTTTTCAAGGGATCGATGAAAGAAATAAGACCGACAAACTGCATGTCACGCTCCTCTGCCGCAATTTCATCGGTATCTTTCTTTGTCCAGGTTTTACGGGCGACCGCGATGACACGCTGGCCGTGCCGCCCCGCCGTGATGAGCCAATGAAGCATCGCGTCTCGGGCAGGATGCTTCGTGCACAGGCGCAAAACATCTTCCGCAGCTCCCCGAACGATAAGGTGGCGTGAACCGCTCCGTTCCACGACAACGCTGTTGCGCCTGCGCTCGGGATCAAACGGCAGCTCCGCGATGCGGTGAAACGTACCCAGCTCTTCTTTTTCATGCTGTGATACTTTGTGCCACAGGGCGCTGTCGAAAGCATTGTTCGGTTCAGGATCTTTCTCGCTCAGAAAAGGCGCTCCGAGCGCGGCGTAAAAAATCGGCCGGGCGGCGCTGTCGGCGAATACGTCTGCGACGCTCAGCGTGTTCTCCGTGAGCGTGCCGGTCTTGTCGGTACACAGAACCTCGATGCTCCCGAGATCCTCTATGGCGGCAAGCCGCTTGACCACGACATGATGCTTTGAAAGCCGCAGGGCACCCCGTGACAGCGAAAATGTTGTCACGACCGGCAGCGCCTCGGGAATGACGCTCACCGCGAGTGCAATGGAAAATATGAGCAAATCGGGAATATTTGCCCGGGGCCCCTTCATGAGGATATTGACGACAAAAACAAAAGCCAGTGTTACCAGCACCAACCGGAGAATGAGTGTGCTGAATCTGCCCAAGCTTTTTGTCAGCGAACTGACCCGTTCCGTCTCCGCCGTGAGCGTGCCAACCTCGCCGATCACCGTCCGGTTACCCGTGGCGACGACAACGCCGACGCCTTTCCCGGACACCATCGTGGTACCCGAAAAACAAATATTGACTGCCTTAAAAATTTCCTCGACCGGAGCCGCAAGCGTTGCAATTCCTTTTCCGACCGGCACGGACTCGCCGGTGAGAGCCGATTCGTTGATCACACAATTGTTCTCCGCGACGAGACGGCAATCCGCGGATACGATATCGCCGGGCTCCAGAACCAGAAGATCACCGACAACGAGCTCCCGGCTCGGTATCAGAATCTCTTTCCCTTCCCGGATAACGCGCGCCCGCTTGATCAGATACTGCTTGAGCAGCTTCAGTGTTTTCTCCGAATGGAACTCCTGATAAAAACCGATGCCGGTGTTGATCAGCACGAAGAGTACGATCATCGCTCCATCGATCATTTCCTGGAGAAGAAATGCGACAACAGCGGCAAGCAAGAGCAAATAAATAAAGGGTGAGGTGAACTGGCGCTTCAGAATCTGAAACCACGTTACGGTGTGGGCGCGCAGTTCATTATATCCATCTCGAACCCTCCGCTCTCGTACCCGGGCTTCCGATAGCCCACTTTCCTCGGTAACCCCGAGTTCTTTGAGCACTGCTACAGACGAAATATTCGTGTAGCGGGAAAAAGCAGCCATAATGGAATAAGTATACCACGTCTCGCAAGGAAAACCCTGTGCCGAGAAAATTGCGGGCGATCAGTGAACCGTAACGGATTTCGCGAGATTGCGAGGTTTATCGATATCCCGGTTTAAGAGCAGTGCGAGCTCGTAGCTCAAGAACTGGAACGGCAGCACGGTATAGAACGGGTAAACAAAATTGAATTTCGTCGGCGGAACAAAAATGACGTCACGGACGGCCTTGATGATTTTTTCTCTTCTTCTGTCCTGATTCGTGACAAGCAGTATGGACCCACCGCGCGCCTGAATCTCGTGTATCGTATTGCTCAGCTTGTCGAACAAGTTGTTCTCGGGTGCAATAACGAATGCAACAAAATCTTTATCGACGAGCGCCAAAGGCCCGTGCTTGAGCTCTCCCGCCGGATAACTTTCGGCCACTATGTACGAAATCTCTTTTACTTTCAGAGCGGCTTCGAGCGCCACCGGATAACTGTACTTTTTTCCCAAAAACGTCAGCGATGACTGGTCCACGAGCTTCTTGGCCAGCGTCCTGATCTTCGGTTTCAGGATCCGCATCATCGTCCGGTACGAAGAGGGAATCTTCTTGAACTCTGCGAGAATATCGCTACCTTCGATCTTGCTCATGCCGCGCTGGCGTGCCATCGTGACCCCCAGAAGGGCGAGGGCAAGCATTTGCGAAGTGAATGCCTTCGTCGACGCAACGGCCCGCTCAACACCGGCCCGGATGTAAATGCCGGCGCCGGCTTCCCTCGCAATACTTGACCCCGCGACGTTCACGATGCCGATGCAGAGGAATCCCCGCTGCTTGAGCTCGACCAGCACGTCCTTCGTGTCGGCCGTCTCACCCGACTGGCTTACGAAAATCACGAGCGTCCGGTCGGGCGGCTCGTTTACTTTCTCATACAGAAGCTCGGATGCGATCTCCGCGCGGACAGGGACGCCAACGATCTGCTCAAAAAGATATTTGCCGTAGAGCGCCGCATGGTAGGCGGTACCGCAGCCCGTAATGATGATATTGGAAACATTCTTGAGGCGAGGGAGAATCTGCCTGATGCCGCCAAGAACCGGCATGCCGTTTTTTTCATCCAGTCGTCCACTCATACCAGCGGCAAGGGTTTCCGCCTGCTCCTCGATCTCTTTCAGCATATAGTGCTTATAGCGCCCTTTGCCGGTTGTCTGTTCCTGTTCGGTCAGGGCGTGTTTTTGCTTGATCACGGAGGCGCCGGCAAGTGTCGTGACGCTGAAACGGTCGGGGGTGAGAACCACCAGCTCGTTCTCATCAAGATACACGACGTGCTTGCAGTATGCGACGAGCGCATTCTGGTCGCTCGCGACCATGAGCGAATCCTTGCCAATGCCGATGAGCAAAGGACTCCCCCGTCGTGCCGCGATAATCGTGTGCGGCTCTTTTTTTGAAATGACGGCAATGCCGAATGCGCCAACCACGCGGGAGAGTGCGCGCTCGACAGCGGTCTTGAACGGCGATTTTTTCATCTCGGCTTCGATAAGGTGCGCGATTACCTCGGTGTCGGTCGTTGAGGTGAACCGGTGACCTGCCTTTTTCAGAACGGCAGTCAGCTCCGCGAAATTTTCGATGGTCCCGTTGTGCACGACCGCTATCTCACCCTTACAGTCAAAATGCGGGTGCGCATTGCGCTCACTGATGCCGCCGTGCGTTGCCCAGCGCGTATGACCGATGCCGATGCTGCTCAGCTTCGTCGTCGTCGCGGTGAGCTTCGTCGGACTTCCGACGCATTTGATGACTTCGAAACCCTTGCCCGCAAGAAAGGTAACGCCGGCGCTGTCATAGCCGCGGTACTCAAGGCCGATCAATCCTGCCTTGAGTATTGAAAACAAATCCGTATTTTTTTTGCCTATGTATCCGACGATGCCGCACATGATGGTTGAGGTACGAGGTCAGCGTACCGTATTCGAGCACACTCGGCAACGCGGACACTTCTTGACCGGCATGGCGTACCATTGTAACGTTACGTATTCGGTCCGTTAACAACTAAAACAGCAATACAAAACAACCGTTTTTTTCCATCGCGGCGTGCGCCGCACACCGTTACGGAGGGTACTTCGAATGAAAATCATGGTGGAATACATCTGGATCGACGGACAGCGTCCGACGGCACGGATGCGGTCGAAAACCCGCATCCTGAAAGGACCCATCAAGTGGGTTTCGCAATTACCCGTCTGGGGCTTCGACGGATCAAGCACCGAGCAGGCGACGACCCAGTCAAGCGACTGCGGACTCGTGCCCGTTCGCATTGTGCCGGATCCTCTGAATGGGGGTTCGGACATTCTGGTCCTGTGCGAGGTCACCCTACCGAACGGTACTCCCCATCCGAGCAACACGAGGGCGCACCTGCGCAAACTGGCATCGCGGTACGCGACTACACGGGCTCTGTTCGGATTCGAGCAGGAATACACCTTGTACGACAAGGATGGAGTGCGCCCGCTGCGCTGGCCCGAGGGGGCCGCGTTCCCGGCTCCGCAGGGCAAGTACTATTGCGGCGTCGGCTGCGATGAGGTGTACGGGCGGAAACTCATCACCGCACACACCCACGCCTGTCGCAAGGCAGGCATCGCGATCTACGGCACCAACGGCGAGGTCATGCCTTCCCAGTGGGAATTCCAGATCGGCCCTCTGGACCCGCTTGGCGCGGCCGATCACCTTTGGCTCGCGCGCTGGCTCCTCTACCGCATGGGCGAGGATGTGGAGATCGTCGCGAAACTCGATCCAAAGCCCATAGCGGGCAACTGGAACGGCGCCGGTTGCCACACGAACTTCAGTACCGCAGCGATGCGCAGGAAGGGCGGCCTCAGAGCAATTTACGCCGCCTGCAAGAAGCTCGGTATGCAGCACGCCGC
>Ga0155891_124_pt1 | contig 28206 bp, 25 predicted proteins | sample RifCSPlowO2_01_FD_107545 | JGI IMG/M metagenome (GOLD analysis project Ga0155891, IMG submission 107545) | Candidatus Komeilibacteria bacterium RIFCSPLOWO2_01_FULL_52_15 | reverse complement strand
TTGTGCAACCTGGTAAACTTGTTAAAATAAAGGTACGTAAGATCCGCAAAAAACCGCACTATGCATCATAAAAAAATTCGCAGCAGACAGGGCTTTACCCAGCACCACTTTTCAACAAGTGGCAGCCATGGGTCAAGACTAGTGTCGAGTAGCAAAAGTGGTGCCAGAAAGCTGGGTTTACCCAGCACCACTTTTAGCACCAAAAGTGGTGCTGGGTTTACGCTTCTTGAACTGCTTGTCGTCGTCGCTATCATAGGGTTTTTATCCACAATATCGGTCGTTGCCCTGACGGCGTCACAGCAAAGCAGCAGAGATAAGCAGCGTAAATTGGATCAACTGACCATTATTAAGGCGGCAGAGCTCTTTACCAACGATTTTGGAGTAGCCCCTGCCCAATTCTGCATCGATGAACTCGGTGACGGTTGTGACCTGACGTCATTCAATACGACGTCAGAGAGCAAATTCGTACAGATAGATCCAAAAAGAATCTCAAGCCCCCTTCGTTCGCTTCTCAGTATCCCAACGGCACAGGCCCTATTCCTTGAGGGCGGTGGAGGAGGCGAGGTTCCGCCGCCGGTTTGTGGTAATGGTAGTGAAGAAGTCAATGAAGAGTGTGACGATGGCAATACTCTGAATTGCGATACCTGCAGCTCAACGTGTCGGGTAGGCTCAGGCAATTCATGCGGTGATGGTGTTACCCGTTGCAGTGAAGCGTGTGACGATGGGAATACAAGTAACTGCGATGCATGTAGCGCAAGTTGTCAGTGGGGCACCGGTACGATCTGTGGAGACGGAACTATGCTTTGCACTGAAGCATGTGATGATGGAAATACGACAGACGGGGACGGATGCAGTTCCTCTTGCCAGGTTGAACCGCCACCTGACGGCGGCATACCATCCTGCGGAAACAGTATTTGTGAACCGGAGCTCGGCGAAAACGTCAGTAACTGCACCTCCGATTGCATTGCCGGAGGCGAAGCACCGGCAACCTGCGGTAATGCAGTTTGTGACACCCTGGAAAACCCTGCAAACTGCCAGCAGGATTGCTCAAATTACAGTATGTGCTACGTCAACACGCAGTGGGATCTGTGTTGCCTTTTTGGCGATCAGTACTGCACGGCCGGGACATCTTCAATCGGCGGGTATTACGGTGTCTGTAACGTAGATCAATGCGAACAAAAGTATTTATTGCAGCAGCCGGCCGTTACCTGCGGACAGGATTCTGATTGCAGGCCGCAAGGACTATCGCCTGCGCATAAGTTTGTCGCAGACACGAACGGCAACTGGCTGAAGGGACTCGAGAACTATCTTATCAAGGTTCCAACAGATCCCGGTCACCATTCAGACAGCGCGTATGACCATTATTTTGCAAGCTCAAATCCCGATATCGTGCGTGGCCACAGGTTCTGCGTCTGGGTATCCTTGGAGCGTGACGGAAATTTCAACCCCTACAACGACCTGACCGAAACGCCGACGGGCGCACTCGACACTGCGTGGACTCCGCTGTGTGCTCAATAGCAGTGCATGAAAATTGTCACGTCGCCAACCCCGCCGTCGGATTTTGTTAGGGATTTCCCCGAGTACCCGAGCGTTATCCAGCGACTTTTGTACCGTCGAGGTCTTACAAGTCAGGAACTGATTGATGATTTTTTGGATCCGCAATTCAGTCAACTTGCGGATCCTTTTCTTTTTCAGGATATGCAGAAGGCCAGCGCCCGAATTTATGATGCAGCTCAGAAGGGCGAGCTTATTGCCGTTTACGGCGATTACGATGCCGATGGTGTCTGTGGTGCGGCAATACTGCAAACGACGCTTTCGCTGCTCTCGGCGAAGGTCGTTTGTTACATACCGCATCGGGACAAAGAAGGATACGGTCTCAATACTGCGGCTATCGATTACCTGGCCAAACAAGGCGCAAAACTCATCATTACCTGCGATTGCGGGATCAGTAATACGTCTGAGGTTGATTATGCAGCCGGGCAGGCAATCGACGTGATCGTGACCGACCACCATTTGATACCTGAGCAACTTCCAAGGGCATTAGCGATAATCCACCCCAAACGAGCCTCCGAAACCTATCCGTGTAAATTTTTATCGGGTGGCGGCGTGGCATATACGCTTGTCAGGGGGCTCTTGAGAGACGAGCGGTGTCGGCTGACCGACGTACAAAAGGAGTCCCATGAGAAATGGCTGTTGGATCTTGTCGCGATCGCTACGGTTGCCGATATGGTCGAGTTAGCCGGCGAGAACCGCACTATCGTTAAATTCGGGCTCATGGTGCTTGCTAAAGGAAGGCGGCTTGGCATGCAGGAGCTGTATCGTGCCAGCAGGATCGATCCGCACCGGCTGTCGGCACAAACAATCGGATTTCAGATTGCACCGAGGATCAACGCGGCAGGGAGAATGGACCATGCCAATACCGCATATGCGCTTCTTACGACAGAAAACCGCGATGAGGCGGCTCGTCTCGCTCGATTGATCGAATCTCAGAATAAGGATCGCCAAAAGCTGACCGAGCATATGTACCGTGTCGCAACAACGCAAATCGCATCTCAATCGGGACCAGTGTTGTTTTTCTTCGACCCCGGCTGGACTGCAGGACTTACCGGTCTTTTGGCGAGCCGACTCTCCCGCGAACTTGAAAGAGCTGTGTTTGTCATGGGTTCGCAGGACCAGCTGATCGTTGGTTCGGGCAGGGCACCGGAGCACGTCAATATCATGGATTGTCTGGTCTCCGTGAAGAGTATGCTCAAGAGCTTCGGAGGTCATCCGCAGGCATGCGGCTATCGAATGGCATCAAACCGTAAAGACGAGTTTGTGCGAGCGGTACAGGCGTATTTTCTGGAGCACTTAGACCGAATGGCGATTCCGCAACGTGATTCCTATGCCGCTGATGCGATCCTCACGCTGCCCGATATTACCTGGGAATTTGCCGATTGGCTGTCAAAATTCGAGCCGTACGGTCAAACGAATCCTGAACCGGTATTCGTCGCCGAAAATGTAAAGATCGCACAATGTCGCGATATGGGCAAAGACGGTTCCCATCAGCAGCTTTTACTTACCCAGGCCCAGAAAAGTATAAAAGCAGTCATTTTTAAGCCAAAACAGAAATTGGAGCGCGGGTCGATTCGGGATATTGCATTTAATGTGCGCATCAACGAATGGAACGGGAACAGGGAGCTGCGACTTGAAGTGCGTGACGTGCTGTAATATGAGCCTAAGAAAAAAAATAGGGTACTTATATACGGACGGCGGTGCCCGCGGTAATCCGGGGCCGGCAGCAATAGGCGGCGAGCTCTACGACGGGACACAGCGTAAGATCGCAAGTTTTAGCGAATACATCGGGGCGACGACCAACAATATCGCCGAATACACTGCCCTCATGCGAGGAATGACATTGGCTCATGCATCACACATCACGCACCTCACGTGCTATCTTGACAGCGAGCTTGTCGTTCGCCAGATGAACTTTGAATATAAGGTTAAAAACAAGGAGCTTGCTCTTCTCTTCGCAAAACTGCATGTGCTGCGTTCATCCTTTGCGGCCGTTTCGCTCAGGCACATACCGCGCGAGAGGAATAGACGGGCTGACGCCCTTGTGAACGCCGCGCTCGACATGAAAAAGTAGGATTCTTGTTCTTTGCCAGTTGGCATGATATTCTTGAGCTCGTATGAGCGAACGCATCTATGAATGGGGCATGACGCTCCACCGGCGGCAGAGACTTCTTCTGGAAAAAGCACGCATGGACACGCGTGCATATCTGTTGTATGGAGCAGCGCGAGATGAAAAGGCATTCATCGCACAGCGCTATGCGGCGATGCTGCTATGCCTCAATGACGTGAAAAAACCGTGCGGAGCCTGTGTAAGCTGCGTTCGGGCTTCAATGCACCCTGATAGCATTGAACTCCGTGCCGACTCTCGCGCAACGCAAGTCGGGGTCGAGGAGGTCAGGGCATTCAACGCATCGCTTTTTCATAAACCGTTTGTCGGCTCATTCCGCATAGGCATACTTGCAGAAGCGGAGCAGCTAAGCCATGCTGCAGTTAACGTGTTGCTCAAAATGCTCGAGGACGGTCCCTCGCACGCGGTGTTGATTCTTATCAGCGACTCGCTGCGATCGTTGCCCGCGACGGTCGTATCAAGATGTATGCTCATCAAATTCAATCGCCTGTCAAATTCAGAGATGAATGATTTTTTGGACTCCCAGGACTGCACGGCGGAACAACGCAGCGCTGCTGTTTCACTCTCGGGTGGCAGCGTAGAAGTGGCAAAAAAGTTGCTTTCCGACCAAGGCGTTGGCTATTTGTCAACGACGAGAAAGATTCTTGCCCTTCTGACGTTGTCCCCGAGCGAAGCATTCACCGCGCTGCCCGAGATGTCATTGGCGCCAAAAAAAGCGTCTCAGGATACGGAAGAAAACCAGAGTGGTGCTGAGGAGGCCTCCGTCGATATTTTGGAGCTTCTTCTTCACGACCTGCTAGTCATAAAAAATGGCGTACCGCAGGCAGTTCACAACACGCAGTTGCAGCAGGAGCTGATCACCCATGCTTCACGGACCGGCTCTATGCAATTGCTCAAGCAAATCTCGCTAATTCACAACTATAAAGAAGCAGCACGGATCAATCCAAACATACATCTTACTTTGGAGAACGTCCTGCTTGCAGGTATGCTATGAAAAAATTCATTATTCTCAGTGTTGCGGTCGTTATTCTGAGCGGCTGCGTTGTACAGCAGAGGAAACAAACGACAACGTTGATACCAGGTGCCGGAATTTTTAAAACGGGAGATAAAGGAGAGCAATGGGCCGTGAAGGGCGATCTTTTGGCGACTGGAGGATCTGCGCAGAAATTCGGATATGCAAACGTAACCTTCATGAAATTCGACCCGCAGGACGCGTCGACAGTGTATGTTGGCACGGAAAACGCCCTGTATTACTCCTACTCACGCGGCGAGGGATGGCTGAAAACGCTGGCAAATCAAGGCACAATCAATGATATTGCCATTGACCCGCAGGACAAGTGCACCCTCTATGCCGCCGTACATAACAAAATTTTTAAAAGTATCGATTGTTCACGCAGCTGGCAGCTGATGCATTTTTCCTCGCTGGCAAATCAATACTTTGCCGCAATTCTCGTTAGTCAGCAAGACAGCGATCACATCTTTGTCGGAGCATCGGATGGGGCGCTCATTCATTCGCGGAACGCCGGTGTTGCTTGGGACGTGTTGCGGTACGTCGACTCGCCGATTTATAAGTTTGTTCCGCACCCGCATGAGCCCTCGTCGTTTTACATGGTTGATCAACGAGACAGCGTTCTTAAGACATCCGATCTGGGCGTTACATGGAAAATCCTGGCAGACCTGCCTGTCCACACACCCGCAGGTATCGTTAAGGTCGACGAGCGAAAGAATCCCATACTCCTGGGGCAGCTGCCCGGTGCACGAACCTATATGGATATGACGTTCGATACTTCACAGAAAGATGGGATTCTGTATGCGAGCGGTTATGGGCTGTTCCGGCTGATCGACGGCGAGTACTGGCAGGAGATCGAGATACTCAATAAGCCGCAACAGGCTCGAATTTTTTCGATAGCCATTGACGGAACGACCGGTAAATCGCTATACTTTGCAACCACCGGAGCTTTTTATCGCTCGGAAAACGGTGGCTTGGATTGGACCGTGAGAGCTCTTCCTGCATCCGGCATGCCGAAGATCCTCAAGATGGCTCCGGATAATCCCAGCGAATTATATCTTGCGTTTTATGCACCTGCGAAATAGCAGCATCCGACTATGATCGACATACAGCGATATACCTCTAAATTTAATGACTCTATTGCTCATCTCAAGCACGAGATCTCGTCTTTGCGCACCGGGAGGGCTACTCCCTCGTTGATCGAATCAATCCCGGTAGAGGTGTATGATTCGAAAATGCAATTGCAGCAGCTTGCCACAATTACTTCCTCGGACGCACGTACGCTGGTAATACAGCCGTGGGATAAGTCAACCATTCACGAAATCGAAAAAGCGCTCTCGCAGTCGGATCTGAACGCGTCGCCGGTAGTCGATGGGGCTCTGATCAGATTACCCTTACCGCCGCTTACCGAGGAAAACCGGCGCGCCCTGGTCAAGCACCTGCATGCGTCAGCCGAGCAATGCAGAGTCAGCTTGCGCCAGCATCGCGAAAAGGTACGCGGAGAGCTTGATGCCGCTATGGACAAAAAGGAGATATCCGAAGATCAAAAATTCAAACTGTATAAACAGATCGACGAGCTCGTGACGCAGTATACGAAGACCATTAAGGACATTTCTGAGCAAAAGGAATCGGAAATAATGTCCATGTGATCCTATGCTGCTCACGATACTTTCATTTATCATCGTTCTTGGCATCCTCGTTCTGGTTCACGAGCTGGGGCATTTTATAGCTGCACGGCTAGCCGGAGTGCAGGTTGACGAGTTCGGCTTCGGTTTTCCACCCAGGGTGTTTGGACACAAGGCCGGCAAGACACTCGTCTCGATAAACGCCATCCCTCTCGGGGGATTCGTCCGTCTTAAAGGCGAAGCTGGTGATAATGCTCATGATCCGGACAGCTATGCCTCGCTCAGTCCCGGAAAGAGATTCACTATTCTCGTTGCTGGCGTTGTCATGAATTTTCTGCTCGCCTGGCTTCTCCTTACGGTCGGTTTTATGGTGGGTACTCCTCAGGAGATTGATTCTTCGTTACCGCAAGCATCGGTCAGCGATTCAAAGATGCTCATTATCGAAGTCGCACCGGAGAGCGTTGCCGACAGATTGGGGTTACAACCCGGAGACACGCTGGTTTCCATAGACGGAAAAACGTTCTCGTCGCCTGATGACGTCGTATCATACATTCAGGCGCATACCGAAAACGCACTCAACCTACACGTCGCGCGCGGCAAAACCGAATTCGAGTATTCGGCGAAACCGGAGGCATATAAGGATAGCCCAACGCCGATACTGGGCATTGCAACGATACGCGCAGGGCTTGTCAGATATGGCTTCTTTACATCGCTCTGGATGGGAGCGCGCACCACCGTACAGATGAGTGTTGCTGTTGCTGCTGCTCTCATACAGCTCTTTGTACTCTTATTCACAGGGGCTGGATTCAGTGATCAAATTTCAGGACCCATTGGTGTTGCCATTCTTGCCGGTCAGGTCACACGACTGGGGATACAGTATGTCATTAATTTTACAGCACTTTTATCCATCAATTTGGGCATTCTCAATGCGTTGCCCATTCCGGCGCTTGATGGCGGAAGAATGCTTTTCATCGTGATCGAGAAAATCAAGGGTAAAGCCGTGAGCGCAAAAATCGAATCCCTGGCTCACAGCATCGGATTTATTGTCCTCATCGCTCTCGTTGCATTCGTCACGTATCGCGACATTCTCCGTTTTGGGGGATCGCTTTTCAAATAACGGTATGCGATTTTTCCCGAAATTCGTCGGAGGCCGCGGAGCAAAGAATATTGGTATTGATTTGGGAACCACCAATGTGCTTGTCTATGTTGCCGGTCAGGGCATCATCATTAACGAACCGTCCGTCGTCGCCATAAACAATCGAACTGATCAGATTCTTGCCGTCGGCAACGATGCCAAAATCATGATCGGCAAGACACCCCCCTACATAACGGTCTCTCGGCCGCTTATCGACGGTGTCATATCCGATTTCGAAGTTGCCGAAAAAATGATCAAGCACTTCATACAGAAGGTGCACCGGGAACACTTTGTTTTCATGCCCCGCTCCAGGGTACTGGTCGGAATCCCGCTGGACATCACCGAAGTGGAACGAAAAGCGGTCGAGGATGCAGTCATTGGAGCCGGTGCCAAGGACGTCTATCTCATCGATGAGCCCATGGCGGCCGCAATCGGCACGGGACTGCAGGTACAGGAGCCGCATGCAAGCATGATTGTGGACATTGGAGGCGGGACTACGGACATTGCCGTAATCTCCCTCGGAGGGATTGTCACCTCAAAATCGCTGAAGATAGCCGGTGAGAAGCTCAACGACGCCATCTCGCAGTACATCCGTGAAAAATACAACCTGCTTTTGGGTGAAAAAACCAGCGAGTTGATGAAAATACATATCGGATCGGCATTACCGCTCGACGAGCCGCTCTCAATGTCGATCCGAGGTCGTGATCTGCTGACCGGTCTTCCGAAGGAAATTGATGTTACGGATTCGGAGGTTCGTGATGCCATGAGTCGCTTGATCCGCCTCATCATCGATGCCATCAAACAGACCGTAGAAAATACCCCTCCCGAGCTTGTCTCCGATCTGTACCAGAGAGGGATGGTCATCACCGGAGGAGGGGCGCTGCTTCGCAGAATTGCCGACCTCATCGAAAAAGAGACGAAAATTCCTGTCCAAATCGCTGATGACCCGCTCACGACGGTCGTTCGCGGTGCTGGCCTCGTTCTCGAAGATTTAAGCAACTTACAACACCTCGTCGTTACGCCTACGAGGTCATAATTCATGGCACACAAGAGAGAGGAACGCCTTTCCGTACGTTTCTTGGCATTAGGATTCATAATCCTCATGCTGTTTGTAGTCGCCGTGCAGTACTCGGGAATATTTTCAGTCATTCAGAAATCGTATCGTACTTTTATGCTGGGGCACTCGGGGGATTTGCTTTTGAGCGAGTCGGTCACTTCCTGTGCAAGTTGTCTGGTTAGCACGAATACCGTTCAGCTGCTGCAAAGGGAAAATGATCAACTGCGATCATTGCTTAGCTTCTCAAAGCGAGCAAAGACGCGAGTCGCCGTGGCAAATATCATTTCGCGGGATCCCTTTGATTCGACTCTCGTAACCGTCGATAGCGGCTCAGCAGACGGTGTGGCAAGAAATCAGGCAGTTGTCTCTGGAGACGGCATTCTGGTCGGCAGGATTCTTGCGGTATCCGGAGAATCGGCCACCGTTCGTCTCCTGACGAGCCCATCGTCCCGTGTCGTTGCTCGTATTCAGGGTAAGTCCGGTACCGAGGGGACCGTGCGAGGGGTTGTCGGAAGCGGACTTCGTTTCGGATTTCTTGCTGAGCAGGCGGACATTGCGGTCAATGATCTTGTCGTTTCGGCGAATGGCAACCAGCTCCTTCCTCCGGATCTTATCATCGGAACAATTAAGAAGAAGACGACGGATGCGAACAATCTTTTCGCAACTGCAGACGTTGGATTGCCGCTACAATATTCCGAACTCAGCATTATCGCGATACTTATTCAATGATCAAAACGCTGACTTCCATCATGTTCGGCGGTGCTGCACTCATTGCCTTCTTCCAGTTTGCCCCCATATCGGTCCAGCCGTATGTACCGCTTCCCTTTTTTTTCCTTATGATCAGTACGATGCGCCCTGACGGCGGTGTCTATGCTCGCTCGATTTTTCTTGCCCTGATTACTGAACTTTATCAGAATCCTTTCGGAATGTCTCTTACCACTTTTATGATTACTACGGTTGGCGTGGTTACCGTTATCGAGGGACTTCGTCATGTACCGTTTTTGTACCGCTATGCGGCAGCTTGGGTTGTAGGTTCCGGCATCTACATCGTATCGCACCTGCTTCTCACTATGATTCTTTTTCGCTCTTTTATCGCACCGGGACGCATGGCCTTTTTATTCATGGTCTATCTTCTCGCAGCAATCCTCGCAACTATCTGTGTACAGATTATACGTTTTCTTTTACCAGGAACCGCTCATGAAATCTAACCCGTTCGCACTCAAACATAATACCGTTCGGGACCGGGGTCTCCGGGAATTCAGATCGACGCGTTCCGAGGGAGACACGTTCCTTTTTTTGCCCATCTTTTCAGGCTGGCTCGGAAGGGGATTGAAGCACCGACAGCTCTATGCATTTTCGGTTCTCATCTTTGGACTGCTCGGGATTCTTTTTTTACGAGTAAGCTACCTGCAGGTCATCAGAGGTCAATCGTTTTTTACACGCGCCGAGCAAAATCGAATAAAAACCGTTGTTCTGCGTGCTCCCCGTGGGATCATCTACGATCGAGTCGGCGAGCCGCTTGTCGCAAATACCGTTTCCTACACCCTTTCCCTCAATCCGCAGCTCGTCAAGGACGATGCCCAGGCCAGCGAGCTCGGGTTACGCTTAATGGAGCTCGTACCCGACAGCTCCGAGGACATACGTCAATTCACACACGACTACAAACGTCTGGACATGCTGCGGGAGATCGCTTCAAACCTGACCTATGAGGAGTCGCTGCCGCTGCAGGCATTGGCTGCAGAATACGCCGCATTGCAGGTTGCCTACGTACCGGCGCGTCACATAACAAATGGACGATCCATGGCGCATCTACTCGGCTACACGTCCTTAGTGACACCGCAGGAGCTTGCAACGCATCCCGACTACGGACTGCAAGAGGTCATAGGAAAAGACGGAGTCGAACGGTTTTACGAGAACTCGCTTCGCGGGCGCGACGGTTCCATACAGATTGAGGTTGACGCTCGCGGCAGCGAAAAGGACGAGGTGAGGCATCGGGATGCTCTTCGCGGCAACGATCTGGTCTTAACCGTTGATGAACAAGCGCAGGAGCAGCTCTTTTCCGTAATGACGGCCGCTACCCGTCAGAACGGAGGAAAGCCATCGAGTGCGGTCGCAATGGATCCGAATAACGGTGAAATTATTGCACTTGTATCGATACCATCGTATGATCCGAACGTATTTGCATCACGAGATTCCGTGCAGTTACAGGGTCTGCTCACCGACGATTCGCGACCGTTGTTCAACCGCGCTATTGCTGGAGCATACCCCGCTGGATCAATATTCAAACTTGCGGTTGCTGCCGCCGGAATGGAAGAACGCGTTATTAACGCTACGACCGCGATTAACAGCACTGGCGGCATCCTGCTGGGTACCCATTTCTACCCTGACTGGAAGCTGGGCGGTCATGGCGTCACGAACGTCACTAAGGCAATTGCCGAATCGGTAAACACTTTTTTCTATCTGCTCGGCGGCGGAGACGACAACGTTCCCGGCTTAGGAGTCGACACCATCACACGGTACGCCAAAAGGTTCGGATTCGGAACTCCGACCGGGGTGGATCTTGCAGGAGAAAGCGATGGTTTTATACCGAGTCGCGAATGGAAGGAACGCCGTGGCGAGCGTTGGTACCAGGGCGATACCTATAACCTTTCCATCGGGCAGGGAGACCTTCTTGTTACGCCGGTTCAGATCGCCCGGTACGTCAGCGTATTTGCAAATGGCGGTACTTTGGTAACGCCGCACGTTGGGAAGGAAATTCTTTCCGGAGCCGACAGACGCACGCTGGCGTATGGCACGACTCGAACCGATATCTCGCAGAACACACTGTCGATAATTCGACAGGGCATGCGCAGGACCGTGATCTCGGGTACGGCACAGGGGCTTCAAGCCGTCCCCGTTCCTGTCGCGGCAAAGACAGGTACCGCGCAGTTCAGTTCCGTAAAGGATGCCCACTCCTGGCTCGCGGCGTTCGCACCATACGATAAACCTTCTCTTGTCGTCGTAACGCAGGTAGAGGAGGGGGATGACAGGGGTTACGCGGTAGCCGCCGCACGTGACTTCATGAAATGGTACTTCGATCGCTAAATTCTTGACCGCCCTTGTAAAAACAGCTAGATTACACAGCACCGAATCATATGGTAATGACGCTGACACCGGAGGGTGTTGCCAAACTTAAGCTGGAGCTCGAGGTTTTAAAAAAGGAGCGACGTCCTGAGATCGTCGAGCGTATTCGACATGCGAAGGAATACGGCGACCTATCGGAGAATGCGGAGTATCACGATGCCAAGGAGGAACAGGCATTCATCGAAGGACGCATTATCGAGATCGAGAATACTCTGAAAACGGCATCGATCGTTACCAAAAAAAAGACGGAACATATCGACATCGGCAGCTCCGTCGTATTGCTTAAGGATGGGACAAAACACACGTTCAGCATTGTTGGTTCAACCGAGGCCGATCCTGCTGCGGGAAAAATTTCAGTTGATTCTCCTCTTGGACAAGCTTTGATCGGAAAAGCAGCCGGGGACTCCGTCAACTTACAGACGCCGACCGGCTCCGCTCTATATCGCGTCGTGGCAGTCGACTGATATGCGAAAAATTGCCATCGATCTTGGTACCACCTACACGCTCGTACACGTTCCGAAGCGCGGTATTATTGTTAATGAACCGTCAGTCGTCGCTATTTCGGCCATTGATCAGAAAGTGCTTGCGGTGGGCGAAGAAGCACGCGAAATGATCGGACGCACTCCCGATACCATCATCGCGAAGCGCCCCCTGAAAGACGGCGTGATTGCCGATTATAAAACAACCGAGAGCATGTTAAAGTACTTCATCTCGCGGGCAACCGGGGGTATACGATTTTTCAGACCCGAAGTAATGATAGCGGTACCCGCAGGCATCACCTCAACGGAACGACGGGCCGTTATCGATGCGACCATCAACGCCGGCGCAAAGGGGGCATATATCATCAAACAACCGATCGCTGCGGCCTTAGGTGCCGATATACCGATCGGTTCAGCTTCCGGTCATATGATTGTTGAAATGGGCGGCGGTACGTCCGAGATCGCGGTCATTTCCCTGGGCGGCATTGTGGCGAACACTTCGGTACGCATCGGGGGAACACGTCTTGACGCTTCGATCCAGGATTACATAAAGAAGAAATATAACCTTGCGATAGGCGAGAGGACCGCTGAGGATATAAAAATAAAAATCGGCTCAGCTCTTTTTCTCGACAAGGACGAAAAAATGCAGACCGATGTCAAAGGCAGAGATATGGTTTCCGGTCTTCCTAAAACGCTGACGGTCACCTCCGACGACATTACGGAAGCCCTGCAGAACGATCTGCAAGGGATAATTGCTGCAGTTAAATCCGTCCTTTTCCACACACCGCCCGAGCTTTCGGCAGATGTCATGGACAAGGGGATGGTGCTGTCTGGCGGTACTTCGTTGCTGAGGAATATCGATAAACTTCTTTCGCAGGCAACCGGCGTGCCTGCAATGATCGCAGACGACCCCCTGCTCTGTGTTGCGCGAGGGACCGGTATAGCCCTGGACAATCTGGAAGCTTACAAGCTCAGCATCCTGTCCTCAAAATAGCCACTTGACATACAACGGTATTTTAAGTACAGTTGCGCTGCTTTGGTTATTTTGTTGATCGCCTCTTGTCAGCTATAATGGCAGGAGGAGGAAAGTCCGAACACCTTAACAAAGAGCAGTCGATAACGTCGACCGTCCAGCACCACTCGTCCACGAGTGGTGCTGGGTAGGACAAGTGCAACAGAGAACATACCGCCCAGCACCACTTTTGAGCAGCGCTACGGTTATACAACTATAGGCGCAGCATTTCATCTGCATAATGTTCAAAAACTAATGCAGGTGCACAAGTGGTGCTGGGTAAGGGTGAAAACGTGAGGTAAGAGCTCACGCGTTTACGCAGCGATGCGTATCTGTGCAAACTCTGCTCGGTGCAAGGCCAAGTAGGCCCAGCACCACTTTTGAGGAGCATGACAGCGTAATAAACTGAAGTGCTCTATTTCATCTGCATACTGCTCAAAACTAATGCAGGTGCACAAGTGGTGCTGGGCGGGTAGGCCGCTTGATCACTGCAGCAATGCCGTGACTAGAGAGATGATCATCGCTCCGATGCATAATCGGAGAACAGAATTCGGCTTATAAAATAATTAAGGCATCTACCGCTCATGAAGAGGATTGACGCTCTTTTTACGCTTTTGTTCGTACCGGTTGACTACCTTCTTTTGTTTGCAGCCGGTTTTACGAGCTATGCGTTACGGTACCAGAGTTTTGTTACGCAATTTCGACCGGTTTTTTTCGATTATCCGCTGCATGATTTTTTGCCTTCGCTTGCGCTGATATGCCTGGTCGGAGTATGCATTTTTGCGCTGACTGGTTCCTATCGCATCGCAAGTCACTACAACCTCGGCGAGCTTTTTACTAAGGCCTTTCTCGGAGTATCCACGACGATATTGATCATTATCGTCGCTGTTTTTTTGCGCAGAGAGCTCTTCTCGTCGCGCTTCGTGGTCATCCTGGCGTGGCTCATCGCGATCATCTTCGTATTCGTGGGAAGGGCGGGATTATTGTATCTTAAGACGCTGCTCCTCAAAAGGGGCATCGGAACGCATGCGCTCGTTATTGTCGGCACGGGACGGGTAGCGTCGGATCTTGTGTCCTATATTCAAAATAACTCGCAACTCGGATACAGAATCATCGCTCAGCTTGACGGTTTCGGCGAGGAGACCAAAAACAAATTGATCGAGCTGAAGCATAATAACAAGCTCGATGAAATTCTGGACACGCGCGAATCGGTTCACGAAGATCAGGCGTCTTTGATACGTTTCGTCAACTTTGCCCACGAGCACAACGTTATGTTCAGATATATCGCGAGCCTGCACCAAACGAAATTGGCACACTTCGATACGGACAGCTTGTCGGGATATCCGATCGTACAGATCAACAAAACGCCTCTGATGGGCTGGCGCCGGATTTACAAACGCTCCACCGACGTCGCGCTCTCTCTGTTTTTTTTAATCGTACTGTCTCCGCTGATGGCGCTCGTAGCGATTGTTGTGACTCTCGATTCGCACGGCCCGACGCTTGTACGTTTACAGCGCGTCGGTAGAGGAGGTCGCATATTTACGCTCTATAAATTTCGCTCAATGATCCAGAATGCGGACGCTCTGAAGTCACAGATGATGTCGCTTAACGAGAGATCCGACGGGCCGCTATTCAAAATACGCCACGACCCCCGGGTAACCCGTGTCGGCGCCATTTTGCGTCGCTCAAGCCTGGATGAGCTGCCGCAGCTCTGGAACGTGTTGAGAGGAGATATGAGCTTAGTCGGTCCGCGACCACACGAGCCGGAGGAAGTAAACCGGTATAACGAGGCATACAGAACGATCCTGTCCGTAAAACCGGGAATTTCCGGTCTCTCGCAGGTGTCGGGGAGATCGAACCTCCTTTTTGAGGATGAGATAAAACTGGACACTTACTATATCGAGAACTGGTCTCAAATGCTCGACATCTGGATCCTCGCAAAAACCGTTTTTGTCATTTTTAAATTCAGCGATGCAGCCTGAGCCCACGATCGCACTGGCCCATGACCATCTGTACCAAATCGGCGGCGCAGAATCCGTTTTGAAGACAATGGCGGATCTCTATCCGTCAGCCCCGATCTACACGTTGATATACAATGAACGAGTTAATCTGGACATCAACGCTTCACGCGTTCGGACTTCATTTCTACAACATGCTCCGGGAGGAAAAGAGTTGTTCAAGTGGTATCTCGGCGTCATGCCATCGGCATGGCAATCGTTTGATTTCACCCCGTATCAGGTAATCCTTTCTTCGTCCTCGGCATTCGTCAAAGGGATCGTTACGCCGGCCTCGTCAGTTCATATCAGCTATTGTCATACGCCCACACGGTATCTCTGGAGCGATTCTGCGGAATATGTGAGGAGTTTGCGATTATCTGCACCGTTGCGCACGATTTTAAAACGGGTGCTCGATGATTTGCGCGAATGGGATTACCAGGCAGCCCAACGCGTCGATTATTTTATCGCCAATTCGCGTTTCATCGCGCGGCGAATCGAACAGTATTATCATCGCGACAGTGTCGTGATATATCCCCCTGTGAGCGTGCAGCGATACAGAACTGAGCCAACCGAAAAATTTTACTTGCTTGTTTCCCGCCTTCGTCCCTATAAAAAGGTTGACGTAGCGATAGAAGCATTTAATCAGCTCAAATTGCCGCTCTATATCATTGGCGCAGGCGAGGAGTACCGCCATCTGAAATCCCGCGCGAGAAAAAACATCCGTTTTCTGGGCGAGGTCAGCGATGCGACTAAAATTTCCTACATGTCGCGATGCAGGGCGTTCATACATCCGCAAGAGGAGGATTTCGGCATCAGCGCCGTTGAAGCGATGGCCTCCGGGAAACCGGTCATCGCCTATGCCTCAGGCGGAGTACTGGAAACGGTCATTCCGAATGTCACCGGAATCTTTTTCAAAGAGCAAACCTGGGAAGCTCTCGCCTATGCGGTTCTCGCCTCCCGTCAGCGTGATTTCGACGCGGGACGAATTCGCCAGCACGCGATGCAGTTCAACGAAGACGTATTTAAGCAGTCCCTGCACTCCTACGTTCAGAGTATTGTGCCTTCCTATGCGAATCGGCATTGATATGCGCCCGCTGCAGGAGGAGTATCTGACCGGCATTGGACGGTACGAACTTTCGGTATTGAAAACGATTTCTTCACTTGACCTCTCCGCGCATGGAATAGAGCGTATTGTTTTGTTGACCTTCGGGGCATCACCGCTTAATGCCGAAGCCAGGTCGCTCATAGCTCAACCTCTTTTTAAGCATACTCACCTCAAAGGGTCGAACAAGCTCCGGAACCTGCATATTGCTTTCGGTGGCACGATCAAAGGAGATGCAAAAGGTATCGATGTTTGGTGGCTTCCGCATCTCGGATTTTTTCGCTCACGGACCGTTCCGTACGTCGTAACCATTCATGATGCGTCTTTCTTTGTCGCACCCTTTTTCTACTCGCCGAGAATGAGGTTGTGGCACGCCGCTCTTCATGCCCGACGACTATTACGCGAGGCCGCATCGATCATCGCAATCTCCGATTCGACGAAGCGGGAGCTCATTCGATGTATACCGGAAGTCGAATCCCGCGTTTTCGTCTGTACGCCCGCGATGCCCATTTCCGTCGAACCGATACGGCATACTGCCACAACAAACAACCTGCCTCGCCCCTATATCCTTTTTCTCGGCACCATAGAACCCCGAAAGAACGTTCTTGCCGTACTGAAGGCCTATCGCTATCTCACGCGTTCATTTCGATCATACGACCTGGTAATCGCAGGAGCACCGGGTTGGTCTTCCCGTGCCGTGCATAAGCATATACAATCCGAGCAGGGCGTTCACTGGCGCTCCTATGTAACGGAGGAGGAAAAAATGCAGCTCCTTCGCAACGCATCCGCTTTCATCTGGCCTTCGTTTTATGAGGGATTTGGTTTTCCTCCTCTTGAAGCATTGGCTCACGGTGTTCCAGTCGTTGCGAGTCACAGAACGTCCCTTCCGGAAATTCTTCGCGAACGAGCTTCGTACGGAAATCCGCACTTACCTCTTGAGTTTGCACGTCTGCTTCAGCGGGCGCTAACCACAGATGTTAAAAAACAGACAGAAAAACATTCACCAGATAACCCTTGGAAACGCCATACCGAGGAAATTTTACTCAGAACACGACTTGCATATGAGAATCGGCATTGACGCACGTTTTGCTGGACACGGAGGTCAGGGCCTCGGACGGTATACTGCCGAGCTGATCTACGCGCTTGCGGAAATCGACTCAGACAACACCTATGCCATATTGACTCGGCAGCGGGATTTTTGGCGAACCTTACCAAAAAATTTTTCCCTGGTAGAAACAAGCATCCCCTGGTATGGCATGCAGGAACATATCGGAATTCCGCGGCTCATCAAAGAACAAGATATTCATCTGATGCACTTTGTTCATTTTAATGTTCCGTACCGGTGTCCCGTACCCTATATCGTAACGATCCACGATCTCATTCTGAGGCGATTCAGTAGCGCGCACGCCACGACGAGATCGTGGCCTGTGTTTGCGGTAAAGTACGCGGCATACCGCATCGGTCTGCGAAACGCTCTCAAAAACGCTTCCCGGATCGTCACGGTCTCGAATGCATCGGCACTCGACATAGAGCATTTCTATCCATTCGCGAAGAAAAAGATATCCGTGATCTACGAAGCCCCAACTGCTTCTACCATTGTTAAAGAAGATCCCGCACTGCCCGTGTCCGAACCGTTTTTTCTTCATGTAGGCAATGCGTATCCGCATAAAAACCTTCGCTACTGCATCGATGAATTTGTCCGCTTCAACGAGCAGAATCGCACGTATCATCTGGCGTTGGTGGGAAAGCGAGATGTATTTTATGAACGCTTAATCAGGCACGCTGAGCAATACCGAAATGCGCAAATTCTGTTTCTTGGTGAAGTTGGTGACGAAACCTTGTCTTCACTCTATCGACATGCCACTGCGTATGTTTCACCGTCCCTGTGTGAGGGATTTGATCTTCCGTCAACCGAAGCAGCATTGCGAGGTATTCCGGTCGTTGCAAGCGATATTCCGGTTCACCGAGAAATACTCGGCTCAGCAGCACTGTTCTTTCCGGCTGAAAAAAAAGGTGCTCTCTCGGAATCACTCCAACTGATCATTGCCAGTCAACCGTTGCGCTCCGAGCTTACGGAAGCGGGACAACAGCACGTGCGTCAATACTCTTGGAAGCTGGCTGCTCAGCAGACCTTGGAGCTTTACAAAAGCATGCTCAATTCAGTATAATGATGCTGTTTTAAAACCTGATGCCCAAAAAAAACAAAAAAAAATTAGGTACCGATTCTGTCTCGGAATTCGGCGACATTGGCCAGTTTGAGGTCGGTTCGACGACCGTCAAACAACAGACGCCGCGCAAGGTGACAGCGCATGCGCGAAAGCCAAATCGACGCGCTGAGAAAAGGTACGCGCGGGAATTTTTGAACTCTCTTATTGAAGCTGACGCTGCCCAAGCCAGCTCAGCGCAACAAAGAAGTCCGAGAACAATCGAACGCACGCAGACATCGACGCGAGCGGGACAGGATTCTACGGATCGGCCGTCTTCAAGACCCTCCCGGCACGTTCTTGATTTGCGAAAGAAGTATTTGATTGAAAAATACGAACTGCACACTATCCAGCGCCCCAGGGCTCCTTTTTTGGAGCAGCTGGAGGACTCCATCTCCCACTGGAATAGGCAGCGAAAAATTAAATGGCATTATCCCGAGACGGCAAAAAGATCAAAACCGCATCGTGACATCTCGACGGAAGCTGCGCCTTCACCTGCGTATGTCGGATCTCGGATTGTTTCATTCACGAGCATTCTCGTTCTTATTCTTGCGCCGGTTCCACTCGTCCTCGGAGTCCAGAAAATATCCTCACATGTTTCAAATATATCGATTCACGGAAACCAGGCACTCGCCTCGCTGCAACAAGGCGTCTCCGCGCTCCAGCAACAGGACCTGATAGCAGCATCGACATCCCTGCGAACCGCGCAGGGTTCGTTCCAGAAAATTGCGGATGCCGTCGCGTCATACGATTCCGATCTGATTAACATTCTCGCCCCGATACCTCAGATCCAGGCGCTGTATGATACCCTCTCTGGTCTCGCGGCAGTCGGTGCAGAAACCTCAGCGATCGGAGCGCTCCTTGCTGACAACGGTAGCGACGATCCTGCTTCGCTTCCCATCGGAGCGATCATTGATGAGCTGTACGCCCGGACATCTCGCCTTCGAAGCGCCTACGCAACGGCTCTGGCGGCACTACAAAGAGTACCCTCCTATGTACTTCCGGCTGATCTGCACGAGAACGTCGATACACTCCGTCAGAACATGATCGGCCTGAATGACGGGATCAAAAGAACCGCAGATTTGCTCGCTATAGCAGACGATCTGTTCGGACAGCGAAGCCAGGGCCGTTACCTGGTCCTTTTTCAGAATAATCGCGAGCTACGACCGACTGGCGGTTTTATCGGCAGTTACGCGCTATTGGATCTTCAGGCTGGCGCTATTCGCTCGATAGAGTTTCCCGGCGGCGGCACCTATGACCTTGCCGGAGGGTTTCAATACCATCTGATCCCGCCAAAACCGCTTTCCATCGTTAACCGTGAATGGAATCTCTGGGATGCCAATTGGTGGCCGGATTTCTTCGCTTCGGCGCAAAAGATCGCGTGGTTTTACGAACAGTCGTCCGGGCAATCTGTCGACGGAGTCATTGCAATCAATTCCGATGTCATGCTGCAATTGCTTGCGCATACCGGACCGATCCGGATGCCTCAGTATAACGTCGAGATTACCGAGAAAAATTTTTATGAGGTCGTTCAGAGAGAAGTCGAACAGCAATTCGATAAAACGCAAAATCAGCCGAAAAAAATCCTCAAGGATTTGTACCCCATGATTTTTGAGCGTATCGCGGCAAACAAAAACTATGCCGAGTTGCTTACGGTCATCGCTACCGCACTTGAAACGAAAGACATTCAGCTTGCTTTTCTCAATCACCAGGGCACACAGGATCTCGTGATCCGGAACGGTTGGGGTGGGATCTTGCCAAAACCGGATAAGGATTTTCTTTCCGTTGTTACGACGAACATTGCTGGAGGCAAGAGCGATTCATCGATATTCCAAACGATCGATCACGTTGCCCGTATCCGGTCGGACGGTCGCATCGAAGTTACCGTACGTGTGCTTAAGGAAAATCATGCCGTTCCCGAAGATCAGTTCGCGTATGTCAACAATGTTGATTACATACGCTTCTACGTGCCCCCGGGGAGTTCCTTTATATCGGCGCGGGGGTTTACGCCGGTTCCGGAAGAATTATATCGGACACCGGAAACCTTCCAGACGAATGACACCGGTTACGTTAAAAACAGCGATTTTTTCGATACTGACCCGAGTACGAAAACCGATATTGGCACTGAGCTTGGGTATACGGTGTTCGGGAATTGGATGCAGGTTGAGCCGAACCAATCCACTTGGGCTGAGATAACCTACGAGCTCCCGTTTAGGATAACCCTAACGAACAGCAACGGCGTTAGTTGGTTTGCTCCATGGCAACAGAATCACCACGAAATAGATCGCTACGGATTAACCGTGGTCAACCAGTCCGGCAAGCGAAACGTGATTTTTAACTCTTCCGTTGAAGTTCCGGACAAGTATCAGATCGTATGGAGCAATAGCGTCGACAGCTCGCAACTTGGCGCTACCTCCCAGCGCGCATCTCTAAGTACCCGTTTGGATCACACGACCTCGTTTAATCTGCTCCTTTCCGAGAGAGATCCTTCATCATGAGGTTCCAAACTCTCGTACGTAGCATCTCGTCTACGGCAGGCGGAGGAGCTCTGCTTATAGCCGCGTTTTCTGTTGTCAGCAAGCTTCTCGGTTTTCTCCGTGACCGGCTGATTGCCGGACACTTTGGCGCCTCACGCATCGCCGATATCTATTTTGCCTCATTCAGGATCCCTGACTTTATCTTTAACATACTGGTCCTCGGAGCTCTCACCTCGGCCTTTATTCCGATTTTTCAGAAGACCTGGAATAGCGATCGAAGGGCAGGAATTGAGCTTTCGAACTCGATTCTCAACATCCTGTTACTTGTTATAGGAGTTCTGGCGGCGCTGCTCGTTGTCTTGGCTCCACAAGTGATGCCGCTCATTGTGCCCGGCTTCCAGCCCTCGGAAATGGCGCTGACGGTAACGATGACGAGGATCATGCTGGTCAGTTTGCTTTTTTTTACGGCGAGCAATGTGCTGAGCGGCGTTCTCAACGCTTGGCATAAATTTTTTACGTTTGCGGTGAGCTCTGCTGTCTATAACGTCGGCATCATTTTCGGTATCGTGCTGCTGTACCCGATATTCGGTATCTATGGGTTATCATTCGGCGTCGTGCTCGGGTCAGCACTCCATTTTGGGGTGCAACTGGCCGAATCACTTGTCAGAGGATGGCGGTATGCGCCGGTGATACGGATCTCCGCCGCCGCGAAACGGATATTCGTTCTGATGATACCTCGGGCGATCGGCCTTGCCGCCTCGCAAATCAATCAAACCATCATACTCATCCTTGCTTCCGCGCTTCCGGCCGGTCACTTGGCGATATTCATGTACGCCGATAATTTACGAAGCTTTCCGATCGGTATCTTCGGTATCTCTCTTGCCGTTGCAACATTCCCGTCATTCAGTCAAACGCTTGCCGCAAACGATCTCACCCGCTTTCGAACTATTTTTTCTCGCCGTTTCCGTCAGATTATTTTTTTTCTCATACCGATATCTTTTACCATACTGCTCCTGCGCGCCCATATCGTACGGGTTGTTCTGGGGAGCGGATCGTTCGACTGGAATGCGACCTTGCTGACGGCGCAAACGTTGGGTTATTTTGCGATTGCAATAAGCGCCCAAGGGCTGATCCCGCTTATGGCGCGTGCTTTTTACGCCGCCGAGGATACGCGTACGCCGGTGATCATCAGCATATCGGGTATGTGCATCACGATCGGTCTTGCTTTATTCCTGGTCCGGTATTTTGGCCTCATCGGTCTGGCCATTGCCGACGCGTCGGCGAATCTTCTGATGATGCTCGCCTTTTTTATATTTCTACATGCCAAACTCGGCGATCTGAATGATCATGAGATCGCCCGAGCCGTCCGCAGAATACTAAGCATCAGTTTGGTAAGTGCGGCGATCGTACATTTCACCCTGCAAGCAACCGATGTGCTTCTGGCTTCACGAACTTTTGTCGGCGTCTTGTTGCACGGAACCGTTGCAGGCTCAGCCGGGATCATAACGTATCTGACACTCGCACTGCTGTTGAATTTTGACGAAGCCGCGGTAATCAGGAATTTTTTAAGACGAGCATTTCGAACGTAGAAAACATGTCACCTTCATCAATCAGAAACTTCTGCATTATCGCGCATATCGACCACGGTAAGTCGACGCTTGCCGATCGAATGATTGAATTAACCCATACGGTTTCATCGAGGGACATGCGCGACCAGCTGCTCGATACGATGGATCTTGAACGCGAGCGGGGGATTACGATTAAATTGCAGCCGGTCCGCATGCGCTGGAAGGACTACGAATTCAACCTGATCGACACGCCGGGCCATATTGATTTCACCTACGAGGTCTCCCGGTCCCTGGCAGCCGTTGAAGGCGCACTCTTACTCGTAGACGCAACACAAGGCGTTGAGGCACAGACGCTTGCCAACCTCTATTTAGCAATCGAGCAAAATCTGACAGTCGTTCCTATCATCAACAAGATCGATTTGCCGGCAGCTGATGTTGCAACGGTCACGCACGAACTCGTACACCTGCTGGGGTGTGCCGAGAGCGACATTCTGCAACTTTCGGCAAAGACCGGACAGGGCGTTGAGGCCCTGCTGGACAGGATACCCGCGGTGATACCGCCGCCCCCTGTTTCTGTTTCTGACATGCCGCAAGGCCTTATATTTGACGCTCAATATAACGAATACAAGGGCGTTGTCATCTACGTGCGCCTCTTCTCTGGACGACTCGCGGCCGGCGATACCATACGTTTTGCGAAAGCCGGCATAAAAGCGGAAGTTCTTGAAGTCGGTTTTTTCAAACCATCCTGGGAAAAATCCTCGGAGCTCGCCGCCGGTGAGATCGGGTACCTTATCACGAATATCAAGGATATATCGCTGGCCAAGGTCGGTGACACGATTGTGCGGTCTACCGACACGGCGACACCGGCGCTCAAGGGATATCAGGAAACCAACTCGATGGTATTTGCCGGAATATTCGCCGAAGAAGGTTCTGGATACGAGAAACTGCGTCAGGCGGTCGAAAAATTGAAACTAAGCGATGCCAGTCTCAATTACACGCCCGATCATTCGGAGATCTTCGGATTCGGTTTTCGATGCGGGTTTCTTGGTTTGCTCCATCTTGAAATATTCCAGGAGCGCCTGAAACGCGAGTTCGGCTTGCCGATACTCATTACGGCCCCGACGGTCGCATATCACGTCTATAAACGATCAGGCCAGCCCGAGACCGTCACCTCGCCTGCGTCGTTTCCCGATCCTGGTACTATCGAACGCGTCGAGCAGCCCATTGTCGGCCTTGAATTAATTACGCCAAAAGAATATCTGGGCGTTCTGATGGACTATATGCGTTCCGTTCGGGCCGAATTCAGCGGGACCGAGTTTCTTGAGGCCGGGCGTGTCATTGTTCGGGCTGATTTACCGCTTGCAAACGTCATTGTCGACTTCTACGACAGAATCAAAAAATTATCCTCCGGTTACGCCTCGTATTCCTATGAATTTAAGGGGTACAGCCAGTGTAAGGTATCAAAAATGGACGTCCGGATCGCTGACGAAGCCGTTCCCGCGCTCGCAACCATCGTACCGACCGACGAAACTCACAAGCGGGGTCGCGCGATCGTCAACGCCTTGAAAGAGGTGTTGCCGAAACAACAGTTTGTTCTGAAAATTCAGGCTGCCGTCGGAGGTACCGTCGTTGCCGCAGAACGGCTCTCGGCACTACGCAAGGACGTAACGGCAAAGCTTTACGGAGGCGATGTCACCAGAAAGAGAAAGCTCCTGGAGAAACAGAAAAAAGGAAAGAAGCGCATGGCCTCGCACGGGACGGTCAAAATACCGCAACAGGCGTTTCTGGCCGTTCTTAAGAAGGAGTAAATTGAAATAGCCCGGCTGAAAAAACAAGCATGGAGAGGATGACCATAATCGAAATGGCGATCCAGCCGACCTTGAGCATGTTGTTTCTATGACGTCGTTTCATGAAACCAGTATGAATGAAAGTTCCGCAAAAATCAACGCCGATGAACGCGTATACCACGTGTCCCGCGCTTTTGCATCGCGCAGGTATCGCTTGATTTTGGCAGGAGCCGCGGTTCTCGTTTTCTTTTCGCTCCCTCTTTTTTTGAAGGCGAGGACAGCAGGAATTGCGCTCTGGTCATCTCTTATCGTACTGCTTGTCTTTTTTGCACTTCAGAGAATCCGCGGAGCGAACTACGTCATTACGGCAACCGCAATCGTAAAATACACTGATGACGGCGCACGAGCACTATGGCGTGTACCGCTCAGCGAAGTTGCAGACGTGAAACGGAATCGATCTTCGGTCATTATAGCCCTTACGCACAGGTCGCTTTTTTTATATAATATCAGCGAGCCAGAAGCATTCATTCGGGTACTTCGCGAACGAATATACGCGGTAAATGCATGATGCGATCTCTGTTACAGTCCAAAATAGTCCTTCTCTTGCTGTGTATCGTCGCACTCATAGCGGGTTTTCGGCTGTCAACCGAGATCAGCCGGCGAATGAGCATCGATAGAGAGATCTCAGACATCCAAAGGAGGACTGCGGAGCTCCGCTCTGAGCGAAACAGCTTGTCGCAAATGATCTCCAAGCTTTCGACGGATTCGTTTATCGAGAGCGAAGCACGCGATAAGCTCAACCGTGTACGCGAGGGTGAGCGGGTCGTTGTAATCAATCCTGCAACGGCAGGCGATTCTCAACTGCAGCATCTTCCGCAAACATTCGTACAGGACTGGTGGCGATATTTCTTCGATTCAAAATGAAAATACGACGACTTGCATCTATAACCGGGATCGTAGGAGGAATTCTTTGCGTACTCGCGATCGTGACGATATATCGTGCACCACGTTGGTCCGACGGTGCCATCATGTTGGGTAAAACCCTTAATATTCCCGTCGCCCGCGTGGCCGATCACCGAATCGGCTTTCGAGAATTTTTCCGCGAATACGATGCCGTCAAACGAATAATCGGTTCCGACGCGTCTCCGTCGTCTATCGCAGACGGAGTTCTTGCGCGTCTTCAGGATGAATATATTACGTCCCGACTCGCTTCCACATACCGGGTTCGTATATCGGGAGACGAGCTTGACCTGTATCACCGGGAAATGATCGCCTCTGCGACCACATCCGATCCTTTTTTGCGAAGCGCGTATGTCCGTGATCACATTGTACGAACGCTGCTCTTGAAGGACAGGTTGGTGGATATTTTTCTTGGCCAACCCAACCCCGCATTCGACAAGGCTAGTCAGTTGCGCATGCAGCTTATCGCGGACACAAGCTCCGAACCTTTTGACGGAACAGGAGCGACAACGGCAGTTTCGGGCTCGGAAACCCTCATCGCTGCAACCGATCTTGGTCCCGAACACCTTCAGATTTTTCGGGCTCTAACGGATGGAGAAGTGACGCCGATCGTCATTGAGCATGACGGATACTATCTCTACAAGATCGTCAAACATTTCATCGATCCGCAGGAAGTATGGCAAACCTACGAATACTACGTTCAGGCAAACCCCTTTGCCGCGGTATACGATCAATATGCATCAAACCACCCGATACTGCTCTATGTTAAAAAAAGCGCACTTGCATCGTGACGCTTTGTGGAGCCGCCGGTGGGAATCGAACCCACGACCTACGGTTTACGATACCGTCGCTCTACCATCTGAGCTACAGCGGCGCGCGAAATGGGCTCTGCGTGCGGGTATGAGTATTGTTGTCGGCGTGCTGCTCGGTACGATCGGTCATGCGCACGCGGAAATTTATGACGTAACCCTGTCAGAGCATAATCTGATTCAACTCTTTCGTCAACACTCTTTTGTAGCACTTGAATCGGTCAGCGGCCACAGAACGCATGCATTCCTTGAAGTCATACCAGACGCAGACGGTCGTGCAACCGTCACCGTTCTCCCGCGCTCGCTGATTGCCCGTTTTACCCTTACCGATACACGACCGCTGTCCGAGCGACGACACTGGACTGCATCGAGTGCCACTACGTCGATTCCCCTTGTCATGATTTCTTCGACGGAGACTTCGACGCGCTATTTTATCGAAGCAACTTCGTTCACGATATCCAGCCAATCCGAGCCGATCGCAACAAATGAGGTAGAAGCTGCGCAAGGAGGAGTCAATCGTGCGAACGCTGCGTTTTTTTTCATGAAAGATCCGCTTGTCCCGATTCTACCAACAGGTCTGCAGCTTGTGACGCCACTCTATACACTTGACTACCGACAGAGCGCCATTGATTCTGTTCCTTTTCGCATTAAAATACCGTATACTGATTCTGCCGGCATGAGCCGTGCCCTGTACGCATACGACCCTGTCGGCCACTCATGGAAGGCACTGGAGAGCTACAACGATGTCGAAGCCAGGGTTCTTACGGGAACCCTTACCGCACCGGTGCGCTATGTGGGAATCCTGGGAAGCGAGCAGGCTCGCGACGGAATCGCAAGTTGGTATTCCTTCAAACGCTGCCTCTGTGCAGCTTCAACCATTTACCCGAAAGGCGCAACAGTGCGTGTAACGCGTCTGAAAAGCAATAAGAGCGTTACCGTTAGAATCAATGATTACGGGCCGGAACCCTGGACCGGGCGTCTCATCGATCTCGATGCGTATGCGTTCAAGGTAATCGGTGCTCTCCGCGCAGGCCTTATCTATGTCAAAACAGAACTGATACGAACCCCATGATACATCTTAAAAATCTTACGAAGGTATACCCACCCAGTACCGTTGCCATCAAAGACGTAACGCTTGACGTTGAGCCGGGTGAATTCGTATCGATTGTGGGCCAGAGCGGTTGCGGCAAGTCGACACTCGTGAAACTTCTCATGGCGGAGGAGCGGCCGACAGAGGGGGAGATCGTAATCGGCGGATGGAACATCACGCACATCAAGAAACGGGAAATTCCCGTATTGCGAAAGCAGATCGGCGTTATTTTTCAGGATTTCAAACTGCTACCAAAAAAAACGGCATTCGAAAACATTCGATTCGCACTTGAGGTCTCAGGTCATAAACGGCGCGAGATCGACAAAGTCGTTCATCAGGTGCTCGGCCTCGTCAGTTTACGCGATCAGGCCCACCAGTACCCAAACCAGCTCTCCGGCGGCGAGCAGCAACGCGTCGCGATCGCCCGAAGTCTCGTCCACCGACCCAAGCTGCTGATGGCGGATGAGCCAACCGGTAATCTTGACGCAATCACCAGCCGGGAGATCATCGATCTGTTGCAGAAGATCAATGACTTCGGGACGACGGTTCTTTTGGTTAGCCATGACAGAGAAATTGTGAACAACCTCCGTCGTCGCGTCATTACGCTTGATCACGGCCACGTCATCAGCGACCAGGCCCGCGGAAAATACGTACTATGATGCTGATATTCTTACGCAGCGTTCGCTATGCACTAGAGGATTTCGTCAGGAATTTTTGGTTGTCCTTGGCAACGCTTCTGGTCATGATCATCGTTCTTTTTTTGGTGAACACGCTCATCGGCCTTGACTACGCCAAAACGGCCCTTCTCTCGGAACTCAATCAGCGCATCGACATCGCGCTTTTCTTCAAGCCGAATGTTCAGGAATCGGACGTGAAACGGATCCAGACGGATCTTGAACAGAATCAGGCTGTCGCCTCAGTCGTAAGCATTTCTCCGGACGAAGGGATGACGACGCTGAAAGAGCGGTATCCCGATATCGCGGAAAAAATCCTACCTGCTCTCAACGAAAATCCTCTTGGCTATACGTTGCGGATACAGGCAAGGAATCTTGAGGACTATCCGACGATCCTGAACACCATCGAAAATAAC
>Ga0155891_117_pt1 | contig 28395 bp, 25 predicted proteins | sample RifCSPlowO2_01_FD_107545 | JGI IMG/M metagenome (GOLD analysis project Ga0155891, IMG submission 107545) | Candidatus Komeilibacteria bacterium RIFCSPLOWO2_01_FULL_52_15 | reverse complement strand
GTCAGTGGTTTTTTCTATTCTTTGGGAGGATGTTAGTAATAATACAAGGGCAAAATAAATACACGTATCCCCTCTCTTATAGGTGCTCTTGACCCAGCACCAGTTTTACTTCTGTGGAAAAACCATACACATCTTATTATTGAAACGTATATAATTCGTACATGCAGGCGAATAACGTTTCCCTTTATCGGGCAGCGCGGCTGATGATTCAGAAATAAAACTGGTGCTGGGTTGACAACTGATACACTTTTGATACACTAGATTTATAATCCTTAAATCCCGATTTATGGCTACCATGAAACGCCGTATTAATATCTCTCTTCCTGATAGTGTTAATGATGCTTTAACGCTTCTTGCCGAACGAGATAATGTCCCTGAAGCAACAAAAGCAACGGATCTTCTTCAACTTGGTCTTGAAATCGAGGAAGATCAGGTGTGGGATGCTATTGCCGCAAAGCGCGATTCCAAGAAAGCTCGCTTTGCCGGTCATACTAAAGCATGGGCATGAGTTTTTCGATCAGCTACCACGTGGATGTGGTTACACACGATATCCCGAAGCTATCCAAGAGTGATAGAGATCAGATCAAGCGTGCAATCGAAACAAAGCTCACTGAAAACCCCGAGGTTTTTGGTAAACCGCTGCGAAGGTCTCTTAAAGGGTATCGAAAATTGCGTATGGGTAATTATCGAATCATTTTCCGGATTGAAGAGACAGTTATAAAAATTTTTGTCATTCAACACCGATCAACTGTATACAAGAAAATTGATCAGCGTCTTACTGCATAGGTCGCGCATCAAAAAAATCCCCCAGTGTTAGGAGGTTTTTTTAAATAGGAAATTACAGCACTTCGCCGCCCATGACCGACAATACATCTTGAACTTCTTTTTCGTTCATACCGGCGAAATTTTTGTGGTTCTCAGTATACTGGGGGTCCACAATGCAGTCAATAGAAACGCGCTTGCCCAGGAGCTCGCTGAAGGCGTCCTCGGCAAAGCGCTTGTTTTTACTTTCGCCGACGGTGTTTGCATGAAAATCGTATTTGAAGCCGATCGTCAGGTGGTCGTTCTGAATCTGAATCGGGTGCGCGACTTTCAAAAAAACCGCGAGCGAGTGGTTATGTCCCTTGAGCATATGCAGAAGCTGCGGCCAAAAAATTTTGAGCTGCGACAGCATGTCCATGCTCATCGTCGGTTGCGAAGCCGGTTCAGCGACCTGCGTCTCGGTTTTTTTTGGGATCTCACGACGGAGATGCGGAGCTGACTGTTCAAGGCAGTATGCAATGCATGCAAGTTCCAACGGAAGTTCCGGGATCGTCGCTACTTTCGAGCGGTGCGATTCGAGCATGAAGATTTCCAAAAGTCGCCGTAGCTCTTGTGCGGAAAATTGCTCGGCAAGACGGGAGACCGCCTGAGCCGCGTTTTCGTCGGCATTCGGCTGGAACGTCGGTCCGATTGTTTTTTTAAGCAGAAGTTGCCTTGTAAATTCGATGCAGTCGTCCAAAAGTATTTCCAGATCGGCGCCCTGATCGGCGAGTTCATGGAGTCGCGAGAGCGCTGCCGAGACGTTTTGCTGCGAGAGTTCGCCCAAGAGCTGCTCGATCTCACTCCAATTACTCCGGGGGATCACCAGCTCCGCAGATTCTTGCGATACGCTCCCCTTCTCCGCAAGCGACAGGACCTGGCCCAGGAGCGATTCGGCATCGCGGAGGCATCCTTCCGACTTTCGGGCGACGCTTGCAAGCACCGGTGCGGGCACTGTAACACCCTCGCGTGCGGAAATCGATTTCAGACGCTCGATGACGAGCGTTTGAGGTATTTTTTTAAAATCAAAGCGTTGGCAGCGCGAAATGACGGTGCTTGGCACCTTATAGATGTCGGTTGTTGCGAGGATAAAGACGACGCGGATAGGCGGCTCCTCTATCGTTTTCAAAAGCGCGTTAAAAGCATGCTTTGAGAGCATGTGGATTTCGTCGATAATGAACACTTTATAGCCGTTTTGGTTGAGCGGCGGCACATGAGCGCTCGAAATAATGTTCTCGCGCACGTTATCGACTTGGGTATGCGTTGCCGCATCTATTTCCATGACATCAAGCGAGCGGTCCGCACGGATCTGTTCGCACGACGGGCATGTGTTGCACGGCTCGGCAGAATTTTTTTTGCGGTTCTGACAGTTTATGGCACGCGCAAACAGCCGCGCAAGCGTGGTTTTGCCGGTGCCGCGCGGACCGACAAAAAGGTACGCGTGCGCAATCGCTTCGCTGATGACCTCGCTTGCCAGGGTAACTTTAATGTGATTCTGGCCGATGACCTCGCCAAATTGCTGCGGGCGGTATTTTCTGTAGAGAACCGACATCTAGGTATAGTAAAAGCGCATTTCCGAAGATGCGCTGCAGTGTAAGATTTCCTTAACTAAGCGACGGAGCGTTTGCTTTGCTCTTTCGTACCGGTTCCTCCGTTGCGCTCCGTTCATTTTTACTTAACAGCGAGTGCTTGATTATATTTTCAACAGCAGCCCACGTACTGTCCGCATCTTTCGGTACAAGAATTACCACTTCGTCGTTCTCGTCACCCTTGTAGTACGTGATGCTTGCCATGAGCACCTTAAACATTTTATCGCCGGCAAGTACGACGTACTCCCCTTTCTCCCGATCCTTGACGAGCGATCCGATCAGGCGCCTCCGTTCGATAGGGCCGATCTGTTTATAAATGAAATTGCCTTGGCGGTCGATCGTCAGCTTTAAAATGTCGCCTTCCACGAGTTTTGACTTTGACGCATAGTTCGCCGGAACGGAATATTTCTTCCCGTCCGGCCCTATCATATGCTGTCCGTCAAACACACCTTCAATGACAAGGCCTTCGTCGGATTCGTGTTCGGTGCCGACCTCGGATGCCTTAATTACGTAGTCGACAGCCTGGCTCGAGGATTTGCCTTTCAGCTCCTCGAGAATGATTTTCATTTTTTTGAGCTCGAGTTCCTGTTTGACAATAAACTCCTCAAGCTCCTTGATTTTGTTTACATCAGGCATTTGTTTTTTGTCTTAGGCGTTTGTGTTGCGATTCTGTCTGTCTTTGTTTTCTTTTTTGTTTTGTTTTTGACAAGTTCACTATACCAGATTTACGCAATCGGCGGCAAGGGGGCGGGAGCCGCAGGTATGCTCGTTCGGGTGAATATCTCCTTTTCAAGCTCCGTCCGCGGGCGCCCGTAGCGGAGACGGGACTGCTCACGGAGTAACTGCGCAACGGCCCGGTTGCCGGCAGGCGGCCGTGTCGGCTTAAAACTGAACGCCGGCGGGTTTTGATTGTCGATCAGGAGACGGATATAGCAATGGTATTTTTCGATATTCATGACGTCGAATTTATCGAACACGGGAGCGAACTGCTGAGCAATGGGCTCGGCATCGTCAACGCCAACGCGGAAAGCGATGATGGTGCCGACGTTGCCGAAGACGGCGTCTTTGACGTTGGTGTTGTTGTTCTTCACCAGCTGATTTATGTACTGATGCGCCATCGTCAGGTTGAGCTTGTACTTTCGGGCTTCGGAGAGTATGACGGCAATGCTCTCCGTCACGAAGTTCTGAAACTCGTCGATATAAAGGTAGAAATCTTTGCGAAGCTCCTTCTCGACGTCCACCCTGCTCAACGCCGCCATCAAAAGTTTCCCGACGCAGATCATGCCGAGCAGCATGCTGTTGAGGTCCCCGATGCGTCCCTTTGAAAGGTTTATCAGCAGTATCTTTTGGGAGTCCATCACGTCGCGGAAATTGAACGAGCTGTTCTGCTGTGCGATGATCGGCCGCATGATATCGTTCGCGATGAACTGATTCAGCTTACTCGTGATGTAAGGCACCATGTTGGCAAGGGACGCATCGCCGCCCGCCTTGTGGGCTTCCTTCTCCCAGAAATCGCGGACGACCGGGTTTTTTGTCATCGTGAGCTTGTAGCGTCTGAATTTTTCGTCCGCCAGTACCCTTGGAATTTCCAACAGCGTCGAACCGGACGCGGGGTCCTCCATCATCAACAACATGGTGTTCCGCATGTATTGTTCGAACATGGGGCCCCCGGTTGTTTTAAGGTCATAGAGCTTATCGAAGATATATATCATCTCGTTGATGACAAAGGTCTTCTGCTCCGGCGTTGTAAATTCCATCATGTTGAGTGCGAGAGGCCGGTCCGTATCGGAAGGGTCAAAAATAATGACGTCTTTGTACCGCTCAGGAGGGACATTCCCCAGAATATGATCAACCAGATCGCCGTGCGGGTCGATCACGCATACGCCTGCTCCCCTTTTGATGTCCTGCACCGCCAGGGACTCCAGAAGATTCGATTTTCCGGTACCGGTCTGCCCGATCATGTATACGTGCCGTTGCCGGTCAGTGTCTTTCATGCGGACCTCGACCGTCGCTCCCTGATACACTGAATGACCGAACAGAATTCCTTCCGTGGGCATCTCCATCGGCGGCGGAGCGCTTCGCGCTTTTTGCCACAGCACGTTGGATACGGTCGTGCGCTCTGGAAGATGGAAAAGTGAGACCATTTCCTCGGAATTCAGCAGGAGGGAAGCTGCCGGATTGAAGTACCGATAAATGAAATCATTGACAATCTTGTCGTGCGAATGATGAAAGAGCGGCTTGAACGCGTTGCCGAATTCGTAACTGTTGTACTGGCCGAAGGCGTTCATGATGTTTCGCAGATGCGCTTCCGCATGCTGCGAGTCCGGAGCCGAAACGATGATGCGGATGTTGACGTCAAAGCCGCCCTTATTATTTTTTTCCTCGATCGCTTTGACCGCCTCCTGTTCCTGTGGAGTCAAGGTATGCTGCTGCATGGTCGGTATTTTTTCTTTGTCCTTTTTCGGCGTGCTCACGAACGTCGAGCCGACGACGCGTGCCGTGCTGCCGAGCGCGTGGAAAACCACAGAAGAACCGCTCTTGGATTTTGCGCTCTTCAACGCTTCCTGAAGCGACGAGGTGCGATACGCTTCTTTGCTGATGCGACGTCCCTCCGCATGCCATTCCTTGCGTGCCGAGCGAATAACGAACTGAATGGTGGCTCCCGAATCGCGGGGAATTTTGGACAGGGCGCTCATCACGGCATCCATCGGATCGTGATCGAACGAGCGATATGTTTTCAGCGGAAAAATAAAATGCCTCCTGAAGACGAGATGGCCGCTTAAGACGGCGGCATGCGGCTGGAAAATATTATAGTCGGAGACGCGCTCAAAGTGCGCGTGCGGGTAGACGGCCTGCGTCTGCTGGATAAAAAATTCGGTGGCTTGCGGCGGGAGTGCTGCGTAAAAACCTATGCTTCCGTCATGTGAAACCATTTCCAAAGCAAAGTGGTCGCTTCTGCCCGTAAAATAGGGCTCGATGCCGCGTTCTGCCCGGGTTGACGCGAGCGATGCAAAAAGGTTTTCTACCTGCGAAAGGCGCTCTTTAATCGGGATTTCCTGCTTGCTACCAAGATCGGCATACTTCGGTATGGTGATGAGCAGTATGTCGTGTTTGTAGCTGCGGCGCTTTCTATTTTTCAAAACAACGCGAAAAAGGATCACGAGTGTGAAAGCAAACAGAAGTAAGATCAGAATCGCGATCAGTTGCCAGATCATAATCGGAAACGCTGAACTATCTTGTCGGCCTTGATCTTCGCTTCCTGCTCAAGAAAAAAACGATTGATGCCGGGGAGCGCTTTAAGCCATTTTGCGATCAATGCAACGATATCCTTGATGCGCGATGTTTTCTTCCGTATGACAATCCGTATTTTCTGCGCCGTTTCCTCGCCTGTTCGTTTAAATGATTGCTGGTCCGACGGCGGCAGGTTTAAAAAAAATTCCTCCAAACCCTCGGCAAGAATATCTTCGATTGCTTTGAGTTCCGGATCCTTGGCCGTCACCATGATCGCCGGTCTGGCACCCGCGGTTTCACGAATTTTAGCGGCAACTGCGGCTGCCGCCTGCTCATCAGCCGACCGTTGACGCTCGGACGCCTGCTCGAGTTTTGATTCCCGCTCGGTCTGCCGCATCGGAGCTGGCTGCTCGTTGGAGCGCTGGGGAATTCGCTCTTGAGAACTCTCTACCATGGCGCAATTATACCAGTTTTTCGCAGGAGGTGGTATACTCATGCTAATGGTCAATCGGGTACGACTCATACGATCGAACCGCGTTCACTGGATACACATCGTCTCACCTACGGAGGATGATATTCAATTTTTGCGGGATAATTTTCAGTTCCATCCGCTTGATCTGCAGGACTGCATCAATATCGCGCAGCGGCCGAAGATCGAATCCTATGATGCGTATGTTTTTCTGATACTCCTCTTTCCGTACTATGTCCGACATGAAAAAGAGATCCGGCCGGCCGAAATCGATTTCTTTATCGGTCCGGACTATTTGATCACGGTGAGCGACGGAAAGCATCCGGTGCTGGATCAGTTTTTTGACGACTGCTTGAAGAGTAACATCATGCGCGAGCGATATCTCGATCAGACGCCGGCGCATCTTTTGTATGAGACGCTGCGAAGATTGCAGGAAAGCGTCTTCCCGATGCTCGATCACATGTCCGAGGATATCGGGAATATCGAGCATAATATTTTTTCTGGGCATGAAAAACAGATGGTCGGAAAGATCCTGTTGATAAAGCGCAACATCGTTAACTTCAGGCGAATCGTTAACGCGCACAAGAGCACTTTGAAGAAATTGGTGGGCGTTTCGATACCGGGCGTTTTTGTTCTTCATCCCGGGCTTGCCTTGTATTTTGGGAACATCATTGACCGGACAAAAGACATCTGGGAGATTTTGGAAATATTGAAAGAAACGATCAATGCGTTTCAGGAAGCGAATGATTCGTTGATCTCATTCAAACTGAACGATGCGATGCGCGTTTTGACGGCGATCTCCGTGAGCATCTTGCCGGCAACGCTGGTTGCAACGATCTTCGGCATGAATGCGCTCGGCATGCCGCTCGTTCTTCATCCGTACGGTTTTTGGATACTTGTCGTCGGTATGGGTTTACTGGTAACCGGTATACTCGCGTATTTCAAGAAAAGGAACTGGCTGTAGTTTAGAATCTAGAATTTAGAATCTGGAATCTGGAATTTAAAATCTGAATTTAGAATCTAGAAACTGGAATGGCGCATCCCCCTCTGTATTCCACATTCCAAATTCGAGATTCAAAATTCTGATTTTGTTGACGCGGTGACGGCATTCTGGTACGATTGCGAATCATTTTTATGGATACCAATTTTTGGAAATCACTCCCCCGCCCTATTATCGCGCTTGCGCCGATGGTCGGCGTAACCGACTCCGCATTCCGTCAGATCGCAAAACGTTTCGGCGCCGACGTCGTGTATTCTGAAATGGTTTCTGCGGATGCTTTGGTTCATGAATCCAAGAAAACCATCGATATGCTTCGTTTTGCTCCCGAAGAGCAGCCGCTGGTCGTGCAGCTTATGGGTAAAGACCCTTCTGTCCTGGCGCAAGCAGCTCGATTCGTTGAAGAGCGCGGCGTTGCGGGCATAGATATCAACTTTGGCTGCCCTGCTCACAAGATCGCGCGGAATTATTGCGGTGCGGCCCTGATGCGGGATCCCGATCTTTGCAAGCGGCTTATTGCGGCAGTCATTGAAGCCGTATCTATCCCAGTTTCCATAAAAGTCCGCGCTTCGATCCGTAGTGCGGCACATGGCATCGCGGACCGTTCGGCCGTTACCGTACTTGATATGCTTGAACATATTCAGGATCTGCCGCTTGCCGCCATTATGGTGCATGGCAGAAGTTTTGAAGATCCGTTCGAGGGAGGAATCCGCACCGACGTTATCCGGGCGGTTAAGGAGCGCTTTATGAATGGTCCGGTTCTTGCGAACGGCGGCGTCACAACGATTGAGAGCGCTCGCGAGGTGCTCAATCAGACCGGCGCAGACGGGCTCGGTCTTGCACGGAGTGTCATCGGCAGGCCATGGGTCATTGCTCAGGTAAAGCAGTATCTGGCGACAGAGTCATTCGATGCAATGGCATGGGAGAAGATCAAGATGATTTTAGCCGATCATGTGGCATTGTTCGACCGGTCGCGTAATTCCGTACCGTTCCGCGAGATCCGGCGTCATCTGACGCATTATGTCCGCGGACATGAACGGGCCTCGGAGCTGCGTCAAAAGCTGACGATGGCAGATTCGCCTGCGGACGTTTCTGCAATTCTCGCTACTGCATAATATTGAGATCCCTCGGCTACGTCGAGCTAAGCTCGACTGCGCTCGGGATGATCGCGCTTTGTAAGCGCGATCAAATAAGTAACCCCCCACCTGCATACTTCGCAAGTGGGGGGCTTTGAGCTTGTCCGCACGTTGGCGGGGCTCGTTCCGGCTTTTCGCCGGGGTACTACGACTTCTGTGGCGGTGCAGTTTTACCGGACAGGAGATCTTCGAAGGTCTTGCTGAGGGAGAGAAGCGCTGCCGGTATCGGATTGTCGGAACTAACGTCGACCTGGAGGAGTCTGCCCTCCATCAGTCTGCGAGTCCGACGATCTTCGAGGAAACGCATGAACTCCATGGCCACCATCAAGGGGATACTGTACTTTTTCGCTACCTCCTCGGCTTTGGACACGAACACCTCGAACGTATAGTTCGATGCGTCGGCTTGAATGTTTCGCTGATCTCGCTCGGCTTCTGCCTTGTCGACGAACTGTGACTGATAGACGGTGAGCTGTGCGTCGCGCTCAAGCTCGGCATTGGCGAGTTTCTTCAGTGCGTTCTGCAATTCCTCGGGCGGGTTGATGTCCGAGATGCCAAACCGAGTGACCTTGTAGCCCAGGTTGAAGAAGGTTGCGAGAAGTGAATTGGAACGTTCCCTCACGGCCGCGACCACCTGTTCGGGTTCGTTCAGGTCAATTCTGAAAATGTTGATCGGTTTCTTGAGGCCCTTAACGACCAGTTGTACGTCTTTGGGGGCGTTGGCACTGTCATCCTGCAGCCGCTGCCAGCGTTTGGAGCTCACAGCTGAATCGTCGCCAGCGATCTCGTCCGTCCTGCCGAGCAGAATCACCATCGGTGGGATAAAGAAAGCATCCTCAAAGGGCATCTGCGGTAGCACTTCTCTGAGACGTGCCGCGATAAGTTCGCCGAACCGCGCCCTGAACTCCTTTGAGGTGAAGTCGCGGTAGGACTTGTCCGACTGCAGGATCGTCTGAATACCGTCCTTGTACTCGTCCGTTTCCTTGGCAGACCGCGTAGACACCGTCATACGAAATTTGTATGACAGTGTTCCGCTGACACGCCGTTCACGAGCGCGTGCTTTATCTATTTCGAGACGTGCGCGGTCCGTATGTGCTTCCTCCGGGCGCGCTCTTCCTGCGCCAGACGGTGCTATCCTGCCAGCAGGAAGCTGTTGAGTTTCAATTTCAACATCGACGAGCTTGCGTGTGATCACCTCGACGATCTCGAGCCACGGCCACTTAAAATACGTCCCCGCGTCTCGTGTCCGCCTGATCTTTCCTCTACCGAACCAATACCAGTAGACGGCAGCGCTGTGCTGGAACTCGATGGTAAACCAAATGGAGGCGTGCCAGTCTTTTCCAGTTGTGTCGGTGGTTTTGTCGCGTCGGCGCGATTTAAGCCATTTACGGAGTTCCACAATGGCTACAATCGTTACAATTAAGAGCGACAACGTGACCAGCCAGTAGAGCAGGTCGGCGATCCACATAGCTGAACCATTGAGCGTTATCCACTCAGCATCAAACAGGCCGTTGTACCACGGTATCACGTAGCTCAAGCCGGCTATGATCAGCCCGGTAAGTACGACAGCAATGCTGATCAAGGTACTTTTACCGCGCATGTTTTTACCTCGCTGTTTGTTCTTGCCGCTCGGTGCCTGCTTGCCGAACTTCGGCTTATTCTTGACGATCATTCGGTAGATCCTCTGCGACGCGGTTCGGACAAACATCCAGACCGTGCCCCAGTTGCCGATCATTGCGATCAGCACAAGTAGCCCGATGAGAATCCAGATCTCCGTCATTGCAGTCCCCTCCTCAGGGATACTGTTGAGTTGAAGTCGTAGATTATCAAGGTACGCATCGAATGCGGACACAATGCCAGCACTCTATTATTGAACATTAGATTATACACAATATTCAATTTTTTGTCAATAATCAAAGACAAATAAAAAAAGAGCTCATTTTAGCACTTTTTTATGGATACGCGCTTATTCGCCTTTTTCAAATTCAAGAAGCATCTTCTTTCGCTGGGGTGTCATCCTTTCAGGTACTCGCGCATGCACGGTAACATATTGGTCTCCTCTGCCTCGTCCCGATAGATGCTCAAAGCCCTTGCCTCGCAATATGAAGCGAGTGCCGCTTTTCGTATTAACGGGAACTTTGAGTTTGGCGGGTCCGGTAGGAGTTTGTACTTCGGCAGTGCCGCCAAGTGCCAAAAGCGACAGCGGAATCTCCTCGGTACTTTTTATATCATCGCCCTCGCGTTCAAACAACCGGTGAGGGGAAACGGTGACGCGAATATAAATATCGCCGTGCAAACCGCTACGGCTGCCAGCGTGTCCTCTGCCGCCGAGCCGGATCGTGCGGGTCGGATCGATGCCTGCGGGGATCTTAACGTTGAGCGTCTGGTGCTTTTGAACGGTTGTCCTGCCGTGGCAGACGGTGCATTTTTTTGACGAGCGTTTCCCCGTTCCGTTACACGTGCCGCATCGGGATTGCGTTCTGACTGCTCCCAAGAATGTCGTACGCATTTGAGTAATGACACCCTTGCCGTCGCAGGTCGTGCATTTGCTGATACGAGCACCCGGCTCGTCTCCCGATCCCAGACAATGCTCGCAGGACGCGTCGAGCATGAGCTCGAGAGATTTTTCTGCTCCGAAATATGCTTCATCAAATGAGAGCGGTATGGTCAGTTCAGCGTCCGCACCACGAGTACTGCGATCGGCGCTTGCCGTTCTGGCTGAGCCGAAACCGAACACATCGCCGAACATCTCACCGAGATCGCCGAAATCGAATTGCGTGCCCTGAAACGATCCGTTGCCGAACGGATTTCCGCCGCGCATATCCTGCCAGGCAAAACCACCAAACGGGTTTGCTCCGCCGGCTTCGAACGCCGTACCGAACTGATCGTACTGGCTTCGTTTCTCCTTGTTACCGAGTACCTGGTACGCTTCGTTTATTTCCTTGAACTTCGCCTCGTTGCCTTGCTGCTTATCAGGGTGGTGCTCGTGCGCAAGGCGCCGGAACGCGGCCTTAATCTCCGCATCGGTTGCGTTGCGGTTAACGCCCAAGAGTGCATAGTAGTCCTTCGCCATATCGCTTTAGGCGGTGGTGAAGCCGATCTCCTTTTGCTGCTCCGCGGGAGCGACCGTTCCGTGGCTTTTTTCGTATCCCTGCATGACGCGATTCAATACCTCGATCATGCGTTTGACGTGCGCGGGATTCATAATGATCCGCTCGGTAACGATACCGGTTCCCTGCTGGGGGTTTATGACTCCGAAGTCCATTATGAATTCCTCGCGTGTCGTATCGATCCGTACTATGTTCGCATACCTGCCTTTCAATACGTCGTCAGGGATGCGAATTTGTATCTCACGTTTTTCTTCAGCCATTATGATTTCTTATCTTTGGTTACATCTTCATACGTACCTTCCACAACATCCTCCGTTTTCTTTTCTCCTTGAGGGTTTTGTGTTTGCTGCTGATACATCGCGGCGCCGATCCGTTGAGCAACGGACGAAACCTTTTCCATGGCGCTTTTCAGAACCGTCATATCGTCCGAGTTCATAACCTTTTTGAGTTCGGTAACCGCGTCTTCAAGCGATTTCTTGTCCTCGGCCTTGATTTTATCCCCCTGTTCCTTGATAAGCCGTTCGGTCGTGAAGACAAGCGTATCGGCCTGGTTTTTGGTATCGACTTTTTCTCGCTTTGCCCGATCTTCGCTGGCGTGGAGTTCGGCGTCTTTCTGCATGCGGTCGACCTCGTCCTTTGAGAGACCCGACGATGCGGTTATGGTGATGGACTGTTCCTTTCCGGTACCCTTATCCTTCGCCTTCACATGGAGAATGCCGTTCGCATCCAGGTCAAATGAAACTTCGATCTGCGGCATACCGCGCGGCGCCGGCGGGATACCCGACAGGATAAATCTGCCGAGCGTCTTGTTGTCCTGTGCCATCTCACGCTCGCCCTGCAAGACGTGTATCTCAACCGAGTCCTGACTATCGGCTGCGGTCGAGAAGACCTGCGCTTTTGAGGTCGGGATCGTTGTATTTCGCGTTATGAGCGGAGTGCGAACGCCACCAAGTGTTTCCAATCCGAGCGTCAGCGGCGTTACATCAAGGAGCAGAACGTCCTTTACGTCTCCCTGGAGGACGCCTGCTTGTACTGCCGCTCCCAACGCAACGACCTCGTCCGGATTAATGCTGATATTCGGTTTTTTACCGTAAAATTTTTCAACCGCGGCCAGAACCATCGGCATGCGCGTCATTCCTCCGACCAGAAGAACCTCGTCGATCTCGCTCTTTGAGATCCCCGCGTCTTTGAGGGCTTTTTCGCAGGGCGGTATGGTTTTTTCTACGAGATCGCGTACCAGTTCTTCCAGCTTTGCGCGTGAAAGTTTGAGTACCAGATGGCGTGGCCCGGATGAGTCGGTCGTGATGAAGGGCTGATTGATTTCAGTTTCGGTAGCTGACGAAAGCTCGATTTTCGCTTTTTCCGCCGACTCCTTGATTCGCTGTAATGCGAGCGCGTCCTTCGACAGATCGATGCCGGATTCCTTTCGAAACTCGCTGATGATGTGCTGAATGATGCGCTGGTCAAAGTCGTCGCCGCCCAAGTGCGTATCTCCGTTTGTCGCTTTGACCTCAACGGTATCCTGCGCAACCTCGAGTACGGATACGTCAAAGGTTCCGCCTCCAAGATCGTAGACAACTATCTTCTGATCCTTCTTTTTATCGAACCCGTATGCGAGAGCTGCGGCCGTTGGCTCGTTGATGATGCGTTTGACTTCGAGCCCGGCGATCTTCCCGGCGTCCTTCGTTGCCTGACGCTGAGAATCGTCGAAATACGCAGGTACGGTGATGACCGCCTCGGTTACCGTGACGCCAAGCCGGGATTCAGCATCGGCCTTCAGTTTCTGTAAGATCATCGCCGAGATTTCCTGCGGCGAATATTCTTTGTCGGCCATTCGTACTTTTACCCCCTCCCCCGCCTGGACGATCTTATAGGGCAGGGTCTTGAGGTCATGCTGAACTTCTGCATCAGAAAAACGTCGTCCAATCAATCGCTTGATGGAGTAGACGGTGTTTTCCGGATTCGTCACCGACTGTCGCTTTGCGGTAATGCCAACGAGGCGTTCGCCCGATTTTGACAGCGCGACGACCGAAGGAGTCGTGCGGTTGCCTTCTTTATTCTCCAGTATCTTCGGCTTGCCCCCCTCGATGACGGCCACAGCCGAATTTGTCGTTCCAAGATCTATTCCGATAATTTTTCCCATAGAATGTTATGAGTAATTAATGAGTTTTGTTTCGAATATACGCAATAAAGTCGTTCGAATGGATTGACCGGTGGAGGGTGAGCACGTCATCCTCATTAAGCGGCTTCAGTGAATCAAAAGCGAGTACTTCGGCGTAGCTCAGGTCGGTTACAATCGCGTTGCCGACGATGCCGTGCTCCTGATTGACGATATAGGTCAGGTATTTCGCGGTACAGTGCTGGCAGGCAAGATGCGCCAGCAGTTTGGTATCGCTTTCGGCCAGAATGTGAACGTTGGCCGCCGGAACGAAGGACTGACACGAAGGACACTTTTCAAGCAGTTTCAGGCTCAGTTGATGCGCTTGTGGTTGCATAGTGCGAGGGTGGGTAAGTTATTTCTTTATCGTGATATCTATCTTCTTCGGCTTCACTTCTTCCTTTTTTGGCATCCTGATACGAAGAATCCCTTTATCGTACTCGGCCTTTGCTTCGCTTCCGTTTACGGCTGTCGGGAGGGCTATAACGCGGTGAAAGGATCCGCTGCGTACCTCTTTCCGGTAATAGTTGGTTTCATCAACCTCCGATTTCTTTTCCACCGACCCTTCGATATTCAGGACATTGTCCTCGATGTTGATCTTTACCTGGGACGGGTCAATGCCGGCAAGGGCAACATCAACGATAAGCTGATCACCTTTCTCATAGAGGTCGATCGGGGGTAACGATGCCGCCTGCAGCATGCCCATTTCATTGAACGCTTTCTCCATATCGAGGAAGGGTTCGTACAGCGGGGTCCATTTGATGAGTGACATAGAATTGGTATTAATGATAGTTGTTGTTTAGTTATTTTTGAGGAGCGGCTTCCGGAGCAATTTTATTGACGGTTACGAGGGCCGGACGCAGAACCTCATCACGTATCAGGTAGCCCTCCTGCGCGACCCCGGTGATCTCGTTCTCTTTTTTGCCGGTTTCCTGTGCTGTTGCCAGTGCGTGGTGTCGGGCAGGATCGAATTGAACACCGATGCTGTTCATGCGCCGTATGGCATGTCGCTGAGCAAGCTGTTCCCAGAGCTTTTGCGCCTGGAGCAAGCCCAGGTACCATTGGTGTGAGCGTTCGCTTTCGGGAACGTGGGAAAGCGCTGTGTAGTAGGCATCAATGAACGGCAGGAGATCGAGCAGGAACATTTTCAGAGTCGTTCGCGTAAGCGTATCGAGACGCTCGATTGATTCGCGCTTGAAGTTTTCATAATCGGCGAGAGCGCGTTTCCAGCCGTTCAGATACTCGTCACGCTGGGAAGTAAGCGAAGCGACATCGGCTGTGCCTTTCGCGGGCGGTGATGCTTGGTGCGAAGATTTTTTGTCGGCTGCCGGAGCCGTATCGTGCTGTAAAGGTTCCATAGTTATAGATACTGCGATATCGATTTCAGGACGGCCATGTTTTTTTTATAATTCGTTCGTACCATGCTGATAATCCCGACGAGCGTCTTTGCATGTTTCCCGTCGCCGATGAACATGACCGCACAGTCGGCACCGAGCGGATTATGTTTTCCAAGGTAGAGCTTCGGGGACGACGATTGCCCGCTCTCGATGAATTGCGGAAGGGCATCCTCCAGCGCGTCTATGGACCGACTGACTGCCCTGACGAGCTGCGCATTCGAGCATTCGGGCGCGGAGAACAAATTGGAAAAGCCGGTGTAGTAGAAATCATTTCCGTTTCTCGCTACGACAGCTGCCGCCTTGCAGTATGCCGCGGCCTCCTTAGCAAGCCCCCGGAGCCCGTCATGTTTGAATATGGCCTCTAGCCGTACCTGCTCTCCTTCGGAGAGAAGGGCCGCTTCCCGCACCTGCGCGATGTAGCGCTCGATCCCCTTCAGGGTCGGAATCCGTCCGGCCGATGTATGAGGTTGGTACAGAAAGCCCTCTTCCTCGAGCTGTACAAGTTCGTTTCGTATGGTTGCCGAACTAATCGAAAACCCCGCCTTATGAGCCAAAAGACCCGAACTGACGGGATCTGCGGTCGTGAGGTATGCCTCAGTGAGCTTAAAAAGCAATTCTTCCTGGCGTACGTTCATGCGATTAGCAGTCAAAGGTTGAGAGTGCTAATTACTAATGTACCATGAAAAAAACCCCTGTCAAGGAGCGCAGCGACGAAGACCCCTCACCAGGGCTCTGGTGAGGGGTCAACCCCGTTACCCCGCGCTGCGGTGTAACGGAATCGAGGGGATGACCGTAATTTTGATACTTCTGATCGAGATGCTATCGCTGCACTTCCACCGAACCCGACTGATAGTGTTCACATGCTCCAATGGTGATTCTATCATTGGTCGTTTTACGAATATAGTATTGCGATGAGCTGGTTGCTGTGGTGATCCTCGGATCCTGCGGTATCGTAGAAATATATTTACTGACGAGTTGCGAACCCAGGATGACTCCGTTACGGATACCCGTTTCGTTGCACGGAATGCTTGTTTCGGCAGTGACCTGCCCGTTGCTGCCGTTTTGAACAACGTAGTAGACATCGGTGTTGAGAGCAGCGACGTTCGTTGGCAACGTAGTCGTATCGGCCGTATATTCCAATATGGCATTCAATATGGCAGACACATCGGTATATCGCCGTGCATCGCGGGACCTCCCAATGCGACCTGCAGGATCAAGGGCAACATAGAGTGCTGCCGCAAGCAATCCGATGATTGCCACAACGATGATGAGTTCGATAAGCGTAAACCCAGCACCACTTTTGGTGCTAAAAGTTGTGCTGGGTAAACCCAGCTTTCTGGCACCACTTTTGTTACTCGACACTAGCCTTGACACATGGCTACCACTTGAAAAGTGGTGCTGGGTGAATCCATTCGCGGTCTTCATAGCTCAAACTAACGGCGCTCTTGTGCGTCTCTTACGGGAGATGCGTCCTGGTCATGTTACCGCTGGACCTCGATTGAGGCAGTTTGGTATTTCGTGCACGACCCGACTGTAATTCGACCGCTCGTTGATCGCTTTAGGTAATAACCTGAGCTGCTCGTTGCAGTGGAAGCTGCGCTCGGGTCTATTGGGATAGACGCAAGGTATTTATCAACTAACGATAATCCGATCGCCATAGCTGTTGGCGGGTTGCTATCGAGCTCCGTGCAGTTCGATCCCGTTGTTTCGTCGGAAGCACTACCACCATTCTGAATCATGCAGTAAGTGCCTACTGCACAATCAAGCTGCGTCGGCAGTGTTGAGGTATCTGACGTATATTGTAAAATTGCGTTCAGTATAGCCGTTACGTCAGCGTACCTACGCGCATCACGTGCATTACCGAGACGTGCAGCCGGATCGATGGCCACATAGAGCGCTGCGGCAAGCAGTCCGATGATTGCCACAACGATGATAAGCTCGATAAGCGTGAACCCAGCACCACTTTTGGTGCTAAAAGTGGTGCTGGGTAAACCCAGCTTTCTGGCACCACTTTTGTTACTCGACACTATTCTTGACCCATGGCTACCACTTAAAAAGTGGTGCTGGGTGAATCCTTTTTTTTCTTTGTGCATAATTAATTTTTGATGATTGAAGTTATCCACATCAATGTTACTGTATGAAAGTATAGCATTTTCTAGGTGTTACTGCTATGCGGGATCGATACAACTTGTTTTGGCTGTAAAATATGCTCGGAATGCTTTTTTTCAGCAATTTGGCCGTGGTTTTGCACAGGTGGTCCGTGTTTTTGGTGCATGGCAATCGCTTCGGCCAGTGAAACTGCACGGGGTGGCTCGGGCATCTCGCGCCTTAAAGGCAACTCTCCCCTCTTAATTTTTTGCAGGCAGTCCTGGCAATACACAGGTCTGTTCGGATCCGGCTTGAATTTGGTCTCGGTCGCTTTGCCGCAATTCGAGCAAATAGCGCTAAAAAGCTGCTTTGCCGGGCCGGTGTCGGCCGCATCATGTCGAGACGGTCGACTTGCAGCCGGTACAGTGCGCCGAGGTTCGTGATCCCTCGTGTCGCGTGCTTGACCAGCGTCGCGAGCATCAGCGCTGCCTTCACCATCGCCTTTGTTTTCCGCCCAGCGGATAATCTTATCCTCGATGACCTCACGGGGTTTCGCATACCGTTCACGGGAGGATTTGATAATCTTTTCAACAACTTCCGCAGAATCCTCGGGGATGGTGTACGGGGGCAGCGTTGTTGCGGAGAAGGCGTTCGAGGTGACGCCGTCAATCATGAGCTTCAAATACACATGGTACTTTGGGAGATTGACGAGGTCGTTCATCGTGAGCTGCGGTTCGAATTCCGGCTCCATGAACTCGGCGTCGGCTGCGCCGACGCGGAACGTAATCAGAGTCCCGATGTTGCCGAATACGGCATCACGGACCTGACTGTTCGCATCGTTAATAAGCTGTGCAATGTATTGGTGCGCAAGAACCAGATTGAGACGGTATTTACGCGCCTCGGACAGGATGCCGGCAAAACTTTCCGTTGCGAAATTTTGGAACTCGTCGACGTAAAGATAAAAATCTCTACGTTCCGTTTCCGGCACGTCGACGCGGCTCATGGCTGCGAGCTGCATCTTCGTAATCAGAAGGGCGCCGAGCAATGACGAATTGTCTTCGCCGACGCGTCCCTTGGAAAGGTTGATCAAAAATATTTTTTCGCGATCCATTATTTCGCGGATGTTGATCGTTGAGGCTACCTGTCCGACGATGTTGCGCATCAATGACGATGTCAAAAAGCGACCGACTTTGTTTTGAATCGGCGCGATCGCTTCGGCCTGGAACCGGTCAGGGTATTTGGAATACTCGTCAACCCAAAAGGCCTTGACGACCGGGTCGTTTACTTTCATGATGACGCGCTTGCGAAAGTTCTTGTCGGTGAGCATGCGCATGATGCCCAAGAGCGTTGAGCTCGGGTACTCCAGAAGCGCAGAAATGGCATTATGCAGAACGTACTCCAAACGGGGTCCCCAGGAATCGGCCCAGATCTTTTTAAAAACGCCTATCAACCCCGATGCGACGAGGTGACGCTGCTCGGGAGAAACTTTCTCGAGCACGTTGAACGCAATCGGATACTCGAGATCGGCGGGATTGAAATAGACGACATCGTTGATCCGCTCGCGCGGGACGAATCGCAAAATCCGCTCGATCATGTCGCCGTGCGGATCCACGACCGCTACGCCGTTGCCGTTTCTGATATCCTGAATCGCCATGTTTTCCAGCAACTGCGATTTACCCATACCGGTTTTACCGATAAGGTACATGTGGCGTCGCCGGTCTTCGCGTTTGATACCGAAACGCTGCTGCTTATTGCGGAAGTTCGTTGCGGCAAAAACGGTAATTGCGCTGTTTGCTTTTTGATCCATTATCCGAGAGGTAAATTGCTTGGGGCTGTGGACTTTGATTCAGCTTCCTGCTCGGGTTTATCCGAGCGTGTATCGAGAGTCGGCTTCTCAACGACGGTCGCCTGCTTCTCTGTGAGGTTTTGCGGCTTTGGCACCCGATATTTGCCGTACTTCTGCTCGTAATAATCATTATCGAGATCCAGACCTTCAAGCTCGGTCTTGAGCGAGCCGATCTCGGCCGCTTTCTCCTCGACAATGCTTGCCGGCAACTGGACCGGTGCCTCGCCCTTTTTGGTTTCCGTACGCTTGAGATACGGAGACGTGACGGTTATCGACGGGAAATGATACAGCGTGGCGAGCTCCTCTACGTTAAGGATATACCATTTGGAGCCGCGGAACCATGACCGGTTCTTATAGTTGCGCATGAGTCGGATTTGTTTGCCTTTTGATCTGAACTTGAACCAGACGACCGATGTTTTGGTCTTTTTGTTGGGCTTCAGTGAATTGGACGTCAGATCGCCGAACTGCTTGATGGCACCGAAAACGGAATTAATGACGCGCGCCGGCTGATATTGTTCCGGCGTCGACAGATATACGATACGCATTTTAACGATATAGCCGAGCTTTGATGCTTTTTTCTCTATGGCTTCGACAGACGCCCGCTCTCCCGGGGTGAGATTGAGCACGCGGAAATCGAATTGCTGGTCCCGTTTCGTTTCGCCTCCTCCGGTTGCTAGCCACGAGAACCAGTTGGGGAAGTTATAAAGCGGAGACAGAATCCTGTCCAGATATCCGGTTTTTTGTTCCTCCTTGGTCTTTTTCCCGGCGATCTTATAGGCCTCCTTTAAGGCGCGTTTGACCCACACGACGTTCTCGGTCGGTACGAGGATCATCTGCAGCCAGACCTGCTCGTTTTGATGGATACGGCTCATATTTTCGATGAGCGACGCAAGCGGGTCCTTGAGCTCCTGCGAGAGCTGATCTTCGAACGAAGGGTAGGTGCGAAGCGGGTATGCTTCTTTTTTTGCCAGAACAATTTCCGACCCCCAGAGTTTATACTGATCGTTTGGCCATACCGACGGGATATTCTTGGTGTAGTCCTCTACCTCCGTAATCTCGCAGTCGGGGTACTGCGAGTAGATGGCTCCCTCGACGAGGTCACGGTAAATTTTTGGCGTGTAAACGAGGAATTGAACATACCCGTCCAGTGAGACGACCTCAAAAGAAAATTGGAGCTGGACCTCTCCTGTTCCGTATTTCGTGCGCCTGCTGATCTCCTGGTGAGCCCCGGTAATCGTCGCAAAAACCTGTTCCATGGCTTTCGGAGTTTGCTCACTTGCCTTGGGTACGTCGATCGCGAGCAGTACGTATTCAAATTTGCGAAGGTACTTGCCCTGCAGTTGATACAACCGTATCAACAGCATGGCGCGGATGGTCATGACGGCAAGGATGATCCACCCGCCTTTAATAAACAAAATCCACCCGACCTCGAGTGGACTTTTCGATGCAAGTTGAATCAAAAACGCATTAATGTCTGGCAGCATGGGTTTGTGTTTTTCTGTCCCGCGTCACTATGACTGCACAAGCACGTACCGGCCGTCCTGATCCTTGGCAAAGAATTTCTTGTTCATGAGTGCGAGAACCACTGTGCTCCTCTTTACCATTCTGTTCTTCAAAACCGCGGTGATAATCTCCTCTTTGGACATGGCGCCGTTCTCACGAAGGATGTCCTTGATGACGTCCAGCACGACGCCGGGCTTATAACCCCACTCCTTGAGGGCATAGATGCCGCGCCCGACCAGGACATACTTATCGTCGAGTATCAACTCGTTGTGAATGGTCGCAGGGTAGGCAACGCGCTTGTCGAAATTTGAATCGTTGATTCGCTTTGCGATCTCAACGAAGTGCAAGGGCTTTGTTTCACGCTTCAGTATCAGATAAATTTTATCGTTCATGCGGCGAGGACGGATCAAGCTCCAATGCGAAAGACCCCACTCGTTGAATCGGTTCTCCTCAATTTTTTTCGTGACGTCGAGATAGTTTACGAGAATACGCTCGAAATCGTCCTCGGGAACGGATACCGCTCCACGGGCCCGGTCGAGCAACTGCTCGAGGCGGAGCGGCTCATTGTGCTTTTTGATTATTTCGACAAGCCGGTCGATAATCGAATGAAATTCATCCCATCGTGCCGCTTGCAGCGACCATGTCTTATAGACGGCATCGGATTCACGGACGAGTTGCAGCCGTTCCGCGAGAAGCTGGTTCAGCATGAAATGTACCAGCGCCTTCGATTGATCGCTCTCGGCGTCGGTGTCGAGAAGATTTTGCACCAGGCGATTCTCGGACATAAGCTCGCCGTGGTCCTCAAGTACGTCGCGGATCAGCGCCTCAAGATCACGCAGAAGTGAATCGCGGTATTCGCTCAGTATTTTGTTGATCGAAGCATTTTCAACCTGTCGGATGCGCTCCCGGGTGACCGAATACTGCTTGCCGATTTCCTCAAGGGTCATCTTTTCCTTTCCCTTAAGCCCATAGCGCCGCACAAGAATGTCCTGCTCGCGCTCTGAAAGTATCGAAAAAAGCTTAGCAGCCACTTGCTCAGGGTCAAACTGAGAAATAGCGGATTGCTTCTGCGAAGACAGTACTTGGTCGAGAATTGATGTTGCCATAGTGGATATGGCCGAATATAGCATAATTGGCAAAATTCGTCAAGTAATGTAAGCAGGCCAACAAAAAAGGGCTTTTGTCAAAGCCCGGTTTAATCGTATCCGTATGCGGTGCCGTTATATTTTGCGCTTGCTCGAAAAGGAATGCCAGGTGACCAAGAGCGGGGCTGCGATAAAGACGGATGAATACGTGCCGATGATGATACCGATGATGAGCACGAGAACGAAATTGCGGATCGTGGCGCCGCCGAAAAAATAAATCGCGATAAGCGCGAAAAGCGTCGATAGCGATGTGTTGATGGATCTGGTAAACGTCTCGTTGATGCTCACGTTCACGATCTCGGAGAATGTCAGGTCCTGATGCTTAAAAAGATTCTCGCGGATCCGATCCAGCGTCACGATGGTATCGTGAACGGAAAATCCCAAGAGCGTAAGCAAAGCCGTCACGAACAAACTGTCAACCTCGGTCCCGTAGAGAAGTCCCAGGAGGGTGAACAAACCGACCGGTATGAATATATCGTGCGTCAGCGCTATGACGGCGACAACACCGAATTTCCATGACGAGACGGGACGGGAGACCTTCCTGAAGGCGTACGCGAGATATGCGATGATTGCGATGAGCACCAGGATGATCGCGATGACTGCGTTTCGCTTGAGCTCGCTGCCGAGTGTCGGGCCAAAGGACTCGAATCGTTTTTCCGACAGGGTATTGCCCTCGGCAAGCGCAGCGGCCTGATCGGAAAGTTTTTTGAGCAGATCCTGGTGTTTGTCTTCGGAGATCTCGGGGAGACGGATAATATAATCCAGGGAACCGCTTGGCTGAATTTTTTCGTCGGCCGCACCGGTTTCTTTGAGAAGTTGCGTGAGCGCTTCAACGGTCGGACGTTGTGATGCATAACCGACCTCGAGCAAACTGCCGCCGGTAAAATCGAGGCCGTATCGCAATCCGAAGATCGCAAAAAGGACGATGCTTGCTGCAACGAGCAGCCCGGAGCCCGTATACCATAGACGGCGTAATCCTACGAATGGAAAATTATGCATGTGTTTGATGTGATGCCTTGACTCCGAATAGCCAGGTTTTCTGCAACGCCTGCGAGCGGATCACGATTCGCAGGTAGGTGCGTGTGACGGTAATGGCCGAGAACATGCTGACGGCAATACCCAGGGCGAGAGTAACCGCAAATCCCCGGATAATGGATGATCCGAACCAGTACAGGATGATACAGGTGATGAGACTTGAGACGTTTGAATCGCGTATTGAGGACCATGCACGCGTAAAGCCGGTTTCAACGGCATTCGTAAAGTTTTGCCCTTTGCGGATCTCCTCCTTTACGCGTTCGAAGATCAGCACGTTCGCGTCGACTGCCATGCCGATCGAAAGTATGAAACCGGCAACCCCCGCAAGGGTAAGAGTGACCGGGATAATCTGAAATAAGCTGACCGTTATGAGTGCATAGAGGCACAGGGCCAAAACTGCAAGAATACCGGGCAGGCGATACAGGAAGATCATAAACAAGGCGACCAGGAGGAAGCCGATGGCTCCTGCAAAGACGCTTTTATCAAGGGAATCCCGTCCGAGAGACGGACCGACGGTTTGCTGGCTCAAAAGAGAGATCGGTACCGGCAGAGCGCCCGCATTCAACCGTTGAGCCAGGGTTTTTGCTTCTTCGAGGGAAAAGTTTCCGGTGATGACCGCCTGTCCCCCGGTAATCACCGTGTTGACGTTTGGCGTTGAAATGGCCGAGCCATCGAGGAAGATGCCCACGGGCTTGTTGACGTTGCGGCGCGTGATGTCCTCAAAGAGCTTGGCCCCCTCGCTGTCAAAGGTAAGCGATACTTCCGGAGCACCGACGCGCGACGTGAAGGTCACCTCGGCACGCTTTAAATTTTTGCCCGACAGCGACGTGTTGATCCAGATGGGGCCCGTGTCCTGGTTGAGTGACTCTGTACGGAACAGAATGTGTGCGGCGTGAATTTCCTTTGCGCCGGTATCGGTGGTACGCTCCTCTAATTTTTTAATGACGTGGTATCCGAACTCGGTCTGCAGGGGCGCCGGCCGAAGATCGCCGGGTTTCATTTCGTCAAATATGGCTTTCTCGAAGAGCGGAGTAAAGATACCGCGACCGATCCAGTCCAGATCGCCACCATTGTCCTTGCTCCCCGGGTCTTCGGAATATTGCTTTGCCAGCTCCTCGAAAATCTCGCCTTTCTGCAGCCGTTTGATGATATCGTTGGCTGCCTGCTCCTGGGCTTTATTTTTCTCTTCAACAGCCGAAATCTGCTCACTTGTCGGTTTAGTGGTTGTCGCAGTCCCGGTTTCCATAAATTCCAAAAGCGGCGTCTCCCCTATTTTTTTAATTGCCTGATTGACGTCCAGAACACCGGCCAACTCGATAATAATGCGGGAATTGCCTGCCTGATGGGAAGTTTGTACGACCGGTTCGGCAACACCGAGCGAGTTTACTCTGCGGTCTATGACGTCTCTTGCGCCCTCAAGGGCCGAATCGCGCTCCGAAGGCGCAATATTACCGAGATCGGCTTGGTAGACCAGGTGCGTGCCTCCCTGAAGATCAAGACCGAGATGCGTGTAGAATCGGGAGAAAAAGGGAATGGAAAGGTTGATTTTTGCCAAAATGCTTTGCGGAACAGCCACGAAAACGGCGGAGATGGTCAATATGACAATTAAAAAAATGCTCACGCGCACCTGTGTCGGTGTCGCGAGACGATGTGTTTTTGCCTCAACTCGGTATTTATTCATAACGGAGCGAATACTAGCAGATTCCTTATACCCTTTCAAGAGCTCCTATGATTCGCTGAAATTACCGTGTTTCCGGAAGCCGCTCCGCTGTTTCGGCTATGTTTCGATAATCATCGGGATGGTGCAGAAGGTGGACTCTTCTATTGCTTGTGATACGGAGCATTGATAAGGCCGCATTTTTTATATTTATAGACCTGGCCGGTATCGGGGTTTATCGCTCCGCAATAGCAAGGATCGTTTCGGCCGATTTTTTTTCCGGAAGTGTCTTTTGGTTTTGAGGTCGGTGCTTCCGTTTTGCGCTCCTCGGCACCGCCGAACACGCTAACCGCATCCTTCTGTTCGGTAAGGCGTTCTTGTCCGTCGGTTGCGGCAGGGCGACCGGTAGCTTCCGTGCCGATGTTGATGAGGGCGAAAACGAACTGCCGGCGGATATCCGCAAGTAAACGATTGAATAAATCTTTCGATTCTCGTTTATACTCAACCAGAGGGTCCCTCTGACCGTAACCGCGCAGACCTATCCCGGTCCTCAGATAATTGATCGTTTCGAGATGCTCCACCCAGAGTATGTCGATGCTGCGCAAGTAGAAAGATCGTATAATCTCATTGATCGGGTATTTTTTGGTTGGCGACGCCATTTGCTTGTTGACGGTACTGCGAACCGTGCCGAATCGAAGATCGGACAGCGCTTGAATTTTTTCAAAGAGTTGCGCCCGTGCGGCGTGTGCATCGGCGGAAGTACAAAGATCCTCGAGCTCTTTCAGCTGAGGCGGTGTCGGATTTAACAGTGCGCGTAGAAACTCGACGAGCTCCTTAGTGCTCCATTCTGCAGTTGCTGGGGCCGTAGCAAACGAATCAAGTGCGTACTCAATCTCCTGCTGCATCTCGTCGCGAAGCATCGCCGGAAGCAGCTCTTCGTTGTCGAGGTCGGTTTGCAGCAGCAGATCTCGTTTACCATAGACGATCATGCGCTGTTTATTTATGACGTCGTCATACTCGACGAGATGTTTTCGAATGTCGAAGTTATGACCTTCAACGCGCTTCTGCGCCGATTCGATGGATTTGCTGATGAATTTGTTTTCGATGGGCATGTCGTCGGGCCAATTCTTCATGAGGCCTTTTACGCGTTCGGCTCCGAAAATTCTCATCAGATCGTCCTCGAGCGATACAAGGAACTGACTCGAGCCCGGCTCGCCCTGGCGCCCTGACCGTCCACGGAGCTGGTTGTCAATACGCCGTGATTCGTGGCGCTCGGTGCCGAGCACGTGCAGCCCGCCAAGCTCCACGATCCGTTTAAATTGCTCCTCGTTGTGGGGAGAGCCGCCGAGCTTGATGTCGACGCCGCGGCCTGCCATGTTCGTGGCAATGGTTATGGCACCGTATGCTCCTGCTTGTGCAATGATTTCGGCTTCTCGCTCGTGCTGCTTTGCGTTCAGAATATGAAATTGCAGCCCCTCCTGCTCAAGCAATGCCGATAAACGCTCGTTTTTGTCGATCGATATGGTTCCCACAAGGATCGGCTGACCCTTCTCGTGGCGCGTCTTGATTTCCTGCACGACGGCGGCGAATTTTGCAGCTTCGTTCTTGTAGATCCGGTCAGAGTTATCCTGGCGAATCATCGGCCTATGCGTGGGTATTGTCGTTACATCCAGATTGTAAATCTTAGCAAGCTCCTCGGCTTCGGTTTCCGCGGTTCCGGTCATTCCGGAAAGCTTGGTGTATAGGCGAAAATAATTCTGGAACGTGATCGTCGCCATCGTCTTGCTCTCGCGCTGAATTGTAACTCCTTCTTTGGCCTCGATGGCCTGGTGCAGTCCCTCGGAGTAACGCCTGCCCGGAAGCATTCTGCCGGTAAATTCGTCGACGATAACGATCTCGCCGTCCTTGATAGTGTAGTCGCGGTCCTTAAGAAAAAGCGTTTTGGCCTTTAACGCCTGCTCGATGTGGTGCACCGTCTGGATGCCGCCCTGCACGTATATATTCTCGACGTTCAACAATTTTTCCAATTTTGTGATTCCCGATTCGGTGAGCGTCGCGGCACGGAGCTTCTCGTCAATCGCATAATCAGTTTTTTCATCGAGCTGGTTAACGAGTTCGGCGAATTGATAGTAGCGCTGCGTCGGTCTGGTATCAGACGCCGAGATGATAAGCGGAGTTCGTGCTTCGTCGATCAGGATGCTGTCGACTTCGTCGACGATCGCATAGTGCAGATCGCGCTGCACTTTTTGAGTCATCTCGTAGACCATGTTGTCGCGGAGATAGTCGAAACCGAATTCGTTGTTGGTCCCGTAGGTGATATCGGCCTGATACGCTTCCTTGCGCGATACGGGCCGCAAAAACTTCATTTCGAGAGCGACACCCTCGTCACGCCGCTCCTCTTCCTCGGCGGAAACATGCATCGGATCGTAGAGAAAAGCCGCGTCGTGCATGATGACGCCGACCGAAAGACCGAGCAAATGAAATATTTGCGCCATCCAGATGGCGTCGCGTCTGGCCAAATAGTCGTTGACAGTAACGACATGGACGCCCTTGCCGGAGAGTGCATTCAAGTATACGGCTAGTGTCGACGTAAGGGTTTTACCTTCGCCGGTTTTCATTTCGGCGACCTGGCCGTAATGAAGAACAAGCCCGCCCATGAGCTGGACGTCGAAGTGTCGCTGGTTCAAGGTGCGCTTGGCCGCTTCGCGCACTATCGCAAACGAGTCAGGCGCCAATTCGTTGAGTGGCGCGTTGAGGAGTTCGATGCGTGCACGATGCAGACGATTTTTTTCATCTTCGCTCGCTGCAAGCCGGAGCGAATTTTCGATAGCGGATAGTTGATCGGTGCTCGCAGCGTGAGAATCCGATAGCTTCTTTTTTAATTCGAGTGTGCGCGACCGAAGGTCCTCATCGGACAGCTTCGCTAAATCTTGTTCTTTCGAGTTAACGTCGGAGACGATCGTTGCAAGCGTTTGTAGGAAACGCTTGTTCGCGTCTCCAAATAGAGATGTCAGGAAAGCCATGGGGGTGTCAACGCGAGTTTCTGCGCTGCCTTTTGAATAAACGCGAAAAACCCCGACGCAGATCGATCGCTTTCGATTTGTATTTTTTGAGCTGCTCCAATAATTTGTCGGTGGCTATGTCGATGGCTGCCCGCATGTCGGATTGAACCTCGACGATGCGTAAAAGACGGTTTGGTACCGTCATATTGATCTCGATCCGAAAAACCTCGCCCTTGCGGTGATGCGCATCCCTGCTTACGTCAACCCTGCAGGCAATCGGATTAACGCTCAGCTTGTCGATATGCGCCATCTTCATACGCAAATATTCCGATAAACTATCGGTGACAAATACGTTTTTACTGTAAACCTGATATTCCATCGAGAGCTAGTGTAACGCTTTTAGAGAGTGAAATCAACTTTCCGGCACAATCTGTACTTCTTCTTCCAGTTGTATGCCGTAGGCATCGCGTACCTGCTGCTTAATAAAGCTGACCATGGTTACAACGTCCTCCGAGGTCGCTGAGCCGACGTTAATGATGTAATTCGCATGTTTCGGTGAAATCATTGCGCCACCGATACGCTTCCCCTTTAATCCGAGCCGCTCGATAAGATACCCGCTCGGTATTTTGCGGTACTGCTCAAAGCGGCTCAGATCGATATCCTTGGTTGCCAGCTGCTGAAGATCGACGCGGTCAAATTCCACATTCTTAAATATACATCCAGCCGACGGTTCAAGCGGATGACTCTGATGTCGGAGGGCTATACGGTCGGTAATAATCTTTCTGCTTGCCTCGACGTCTCCGTTCTTCAGGGTCAAGTGGGCTTCAACGATACTGTGGGTGTGCAACTTGAACATGCTGTGACGGTATGCGAAACCGCATTGTGCAGCAGACAGCGTAACCGCGTTGAACGTCGCTTCGTCCAGATAGGTTATCGAAGTAAGCACGTCGGACATCGATACGCCGTAGGTACCTGCATTGCCGCGTATTGCGCCCCCGACCGTACCCGGAATGCCGGCCGCAAACTCGAGGCCAGTGAGCTTTCGATCGAGCGTCCGTGAGATGAGCTTCGATAATGCAACCGTAGCGCCAACCGTCACATCGGTCCCGGTGAACGACAGTTGCAAGAGCTGCGGCTTAATGACGAGGCCATTGAACCCTTTGTCAGAAAAAAGCAGGTTACTGCCCCCGCCGAGTATAAAATACGTACTCTTTTTTTTACGCGCCCAGAGCAG
>Ga0155891_109_pt3 | contig 33913 bp, 22 predicted proteins | sample RifCSPlowO2_01_FD_107545 | JGI IMG/M metagenome (GOLD analysis project Ga0155891, IMG submission 107545) | Candidatus Komeilibacteria bacterium RIFCSPLOWO2_01_FULL_52_15 | reverse complement strand
CTTTTACCAGAAATTGGCTGCAATCTCCTTTTGCATTTACATTATTTAAAGCCAAGCTTTTAAACTGCACAAAGTTGGTGTCGATCTGGGCAAAGAGTATGTAGGCGGTAAGAGCCAGGATAAGGCCTAAGATTGCTTCACGGATAGTGTCCTTGGCGTTTGAGATCTTTGAAGAGTTACCCATGGCAATGAGCCACTGGAAGCCCCCGATCGTGACCATAAGGGCTGCAAGGACGATTGCCAGACGGAACAAGAAGATGTCCAGGGCAACAAGGTAATTGGCAAGGAGTTCCGGTGTTACGGCACCTCCAGTGAATTGAATGCCTGATTCGGGGGTGAAGGTGATGGGAGAGGCGGCGGAGGCAGAAAAAGCAATAACAAAACTCCAAACACCGGTCACCAGGAATATCGATAGTTGTCGTAATTGTTTCATCAGTTGTTCGCTGAAGGTGCCTGAGCAAGTGCGGAATCAATCATGCCCCGAAGTTGCGCTAAACCAATGGTGCCTTGAACGCCCGGCTCGTCATCCACTTGTACGTACGGGACCCCCGAGATGCCCGATGCCAGGGCTTCCGAAATATTGTATTCTACCAGCGGTCGGGTTTCCTGCGTTTGAAAGCACCGCTCAAACTCCGGCTGCAGCAGCCCCAGCTGTTTTGCCCAGAGGGGGTACAGCGTCAGTGCCGAAAGCAGTTCCCGTTTGGTAAACAAAAGATCGCGATACTGCCAGAACCGACCTTGTTGCTGGGCGCAGCGAGCGGCAATCGCGGCCGTAAAACTCTCCTCATACGATTCCGGCAAATCCTTCCATATGATTCGGACCTTATCGGGATAAAGAGCCGCTATCTGATCAAGCACCGCCGATTCTTCCCGGCAATGAGGACAGGTAAATGACGCCGCAATAATAACGGTCACCGGAGCGTCACGTCTGCCAACGGACGGATCGGTCTCGTTTGGAGTCAAAACACGTGGTACGGTTTCCGAAACGGACACTTGCGTCGGCTGGCGCAGACCCACCAGGATAAATCCTGCAGCCAGTACCACCAGCGCCACTATAGCGGTAGCGATGAACATCTTCATACTTACTTCAGACGAATCGAATGAACCTGATTGGTGACGCTATCGACAAAATACAGTTGGGATTCGTCGGGCGAAAGCTGCACCGATTTCGCGCTATAGAGAAGCTGGCTCCCGACCGGCAGTGCCAGGGGGATCTTTTGGCCGGTACGAAGGTCGATCCTGAAGAATGCGTCGGGAATTCCATCCGCAAGCTCGGGATAGAGTCCGGTTCCGGTCGGTAGCGAAGTCGGTTCGGCACAGTACACCGAATTTCCCGTTGCATCGAACGTACATTTTGATGCCCAGGTATGCAGCTTCAAGTCCAGGTGACTCGATCCGAGCGTCGCCGTGCTGCCGCTCGTGAGCCAGAGTTCCGGATTATAATTGTTGGCCGCGGTCGATATATTGTACAGGAGCGTGTTTCCGGCTGGCGCCCAAGCGCTTTCGAATTTGAGACCTTCAATGGTAAACGATTTGAAATTCTGACCGAGCGCGCCTATCGGAAGCACCTCCTGCCGATCCGCGTCGATCGGTCTCCGGACGACGGCAACGACCTGACTGTCCGGCGAGTAGCCCACCTGCACGTTGGTGCTCTGATCGCCCAGCGGTTCAATAAGACGGAAATTCGATCCGTCGGCATCTCCTACCATCAGCCAGTTGTCCTCTTTCGTGTCGCCGATCCATTTTACCGCAATGCTCCCGCCCGAACCGTCGAACGAAAATTCGGTCATCTCTTTGGGAAGCGTTATCTGCGTATTCGTTTTGAAATTGTAAACAACGTTGGATCCGTCGGGGAATTCGAGAATCGCCTTTGACTGGTCTTTTGACCAGGTTGCCTTCTCGACGCCGGTGAATTTCCTATCGCTGAGCACCGTCTGCTTTCCGTCCGCAAGACGGTAGAATTGAGCGGTCGACGGATTGTAAAAGACGGTGCCGGACCCGTTCGATACGAAATTCTCGACCGGATTCGTTATGATATCCTGTACCTTCGTCAGTCCTCCGCGAGCGATATCGGTCGGCGCCGTGATGTCGATGTTGTTGCCGAATGACGGGAGATTGACGTTCCGGCTTTGATTGCCGATGACGCCGATATTGCCGTTCGTCGGAATCGGAAGCGTACCGTTTCCGTTAACGCCGTTTGTCGGGACCGTTCCGGGGAGTGCCCTGAAAAAGAAGTAATACAGCAGCCATCCAAAAACGCCGACGGAGATAATGAAACCTATGATAAGCAGTATTCTCTTTCTATCCATATTTTTTGATATCTCGTTTCTGCGCGATTATTGCAAAATCAATTTGAAAAAATCCCATGCAAGTGAAGGTAAATTGGTGAATGCATAGAAAGCCGCTTCGAACGGGTGTTCATGTACGTACGCCAAGATAACCAGTAACAGGAATGCCATAAAGAGCAGAATATCGGCGAATATAACGACGACTGCCATCCCCCACGAGAGACCAAAGATTTCATGGCCGGGCAATCCAAGAACCTTCCACCATAACCGTATATTCCACACAGGGATCGTTACGAGCAGACCTATGACTGTAACGGATCCGGCTATCCCTCCTATCGTCCACGCAGCCCGGATCTGGCGGATCCGTTGCTTGAGCTCAGCTAACCGCTCAACGGTTCCCGCTGCACCGGCGGCAGCACCCGCGCCTTGCGGTTGCATGAACCTGCTCCGCCGAGCTTCGATCGTCTGCAGGCGGAATTCCCGCGCAGCCGCCTGCTGGGCAATATCCTGCTCAACGGCACCCGCTTCCATTGTATCGGCGTATTCTGCCATAGATTACGGTTGATCCTTCCATTCCGCGCTGTCGACGTACCAGTACGGCCCCTGCTTCACCATGGTCAGGGCGAGTTTCGCATACGTCACGATCGCCTGCTGATCTGCGACTGTCTCAACGCGCTGCGCGGTGACGGTAACGGAAGCGCGCGATTCGGTGAGCGACGTGATGAGGACGTTCAGCGCTTTGGTCGTTACGCCTCTGAATACCTGGCTCCCTGCAGATCCCGTTATCGTTTTTTCAAATTGCGACCGGAGCTTCGACGTGATGAACGGTGAAAGCTCCTTGAGATTCTGATAATTATTGTCGGTTGAAAAGCTTCCGTAGCGTTCCGTAAAATTACGAGCGAGATTTGTGATCACCTGCTCACCCTCGGTGATCTGCTTCGGCGGCACCTGCGGTACCGGCGGGGTCACTTGCTCCGGGGGTAGCGTGACGACATTTTGAGGCACGGGTTGCTGCTGTACCGTTGACCGAGGCGCTGTCGGACGGGTCCACCACCAGATCAGGAACAGGATAAGAGCCAGAAGGAGCACCAGCGCACCGAATGCAGCCAGTCGTTTCCGGTTATACTTCGGCTGATCTTGTTCCATAGATTATGCCGCCGGCAGCACGACCGCCTGCTTGCCCGGCTCCGTTACCGGCACCGGCTCCTGCAGCTGCATTGCCTGCTTAAATTCTTTCTTGGCCTCTTCAAGCTCCAAAAGCTGTCTCGGGTCCGATGTAATAATCTGATCTTCCGTGTACGAAGCGAGTACCTTAATTGCCGCGTGCTTGCTTCCGGCGAAGAAAATTCCCTCTCCCACGCCGCTCTCAAGCAATAGGTATTTTTCTCCTTCGGTCAGGAGGAATGTTTTTTGTATGAGTGCGATAGCCGCGGGGGACTGCTTCAGCAATATCTGAATTGATGAGTTCGTCACGATGGCCTGGCCGTAGGGCGACCGCAAAAAATCGTTCACGTCCTGTGTGATCGTCGTGACACCAAGGTAGTACTTGCGACAGCGTTTCACGAGGGCAAAAATGAATTTTGCCGAGTCCTCATGCTGCATGAGCCACCAGGCCTCGTCTATCACCAGAATGCGTTTCTTGATCTCGGTACGCACGACATTCCAGATATAATTGACGATAGTGTAAATGGCGATCGGACGAAGTTCGTCCTCAAGATCCCGCACGCTGAAAACAACCAGTTGATTGGTTATATTAATGTTCGTCCGGCTGTTAAATAAACCGGCGAAGGTCCCCTGCGTGTATTTCTTGATACGCAAAGCGAGGTCCTCGCCGCCAACCATACCCGACAGAACCTGCTCAAAATCGGACATAAGCGGCATTGCTGCTTTTGACCAGTCGCTCGTCGGTGTCACATCCTTCTTCGCATACGTCTCAAGCAGCGCACGATCGACGATCGAGTCCTCATCGTGCGTGAGATCACCGACCATGAGCCGTACCAGACCCTTCAGGGTTATCACGGCGCTGCGAAGCACGTCCTCCGGCTTGCTCTCGCCGATATTCGCGGGCAGATCGAACGGATTCAGTTTACTTTCCGAGTTCAAGGAGAGGTTCACGTACGTGCCGCCGACCGCTTCGCACAAATGCAGGTATTCCTTCTCGGGATCAACGACGATAACGTCGGTATTCAACATCATGCTGCGCAACACCTCAAGCTTGATCGTGTAACTTTTTCCCGCCCCGGAGGTTGCGAACACGACCGAATTTGCGTTCTGCAAACTGAACCGGTCGAAGATGATCAAACTGTTGTTATGCCGGTTCACGCCGTACATGATGCCGTTATCCGACGTGAGCTCCGACGATATGAACGGGAACGACGCAGCGGCAGGCGAACTCGACATATTGCACCACACCGAGATTTCATCGTTGCCCACGGGCAGCGTTGAATTAAACCCCTGCTCCGCTTGCCAGAGTGCCCGGCGCGACAGCACCAGATACGCGCCAAGGGTGCTCTCGATTTTATCCGAGTTGAGTTCGAGCTCTTCCTTGTTCTTCGTGTAAATGGTGATGTACAGGCCAAACTTGAAAAAACGTTCGGTACCCTGGCTTAAACTGTCACGGAGCGACTCGATATCCCGGAGTGCCGTTTCCTGTACGGGATCGCGCGGCGCTCCTTTCTCGGCATCGGCCGAGAGCTGCGCTTCAATGGCGCCGACTTTATTCTTCAATTTCTTCAATACCGCGGCGGCGTCAACCGGATAAAAGAACATGGCGACGTCGAGAGCGATGCTGAAATTGATGATCGGCGCGAACCAGCCGAGCGTAATGTACCTCGGATAGGCCACAACGAACATGGTGCGCACGTACAAACCCCCCAACCGCACATAACTCGAATCAACCTTAAACGCCGCCGGTGCGATAATATCGGTAATAGTGACGACACCTTCGCGGAAGGCCTTTTCGGCAAGAAGCAGCTCCTCCTCCGTCTCCTGCTTCTGGCTCTGGACGAGCTTCTGCTCCTCGAACGAGAGGATCTGCTCCTCTTCCACCGGCTTGATGATCTTTGTTTTTTTCGGGTTGAACATCTACTCGTCGATTGAGAGCTTATTAATATCGGGGAGCGCCTGTGACAATGCAAGCGACGGATTATAACTGTTATAGTAAAGCTCGATAAGCGCTTGCGTGTTCAAACGCCGCGCCTGCAGTCCCATACTGGTTATCCCCGAATAGATGAACAGGGCGCGCTTATTGAGTTCCCGGGCGTATTTCTCGAACCGGTCGCGGCTCAGCGTAACCGCTTTCGCCGTTGAAAAAGCCCCCATCAGGCGATCGGTGAATTTTAATTTGTTGTCCTGTCCGGGCGCATACGGGACGACGATAAAAAACTTTTTACTCATGATTTTTTCCAGGTGCACCAGGTCGCTGATGAAATTGCGATAATCCGCCGTTTGCATGCGCAGGAGCTCATTCGAATGTTCGCGTTCCGTTACCTCCAGACGGTGAATATACTCATCGATGTTGAGCGGCCGCGACTGCACCACGATCTGCAGCGGAAATTGAAGCGAATTCAAGAAGTTTACATATGCGGTCACCATCGCGTTCTGCTCGTCCTCGGATTTGAGATCAAAATTGACCGAAGAGACAATAAGGACGGAGCGAACCGTACCGTCGCGCAACACCACCATGTCGTCGCGAATCTCGGCGATATCAAGATACTTCTGCGTCGAGATGGTCGGCTTATTGCCCTGTAATTTTTTACTTTTCATGATAGAGCGCCTGATTTATTCGATTCGCCTCGGCCTCGCCTTTGTAAACGCCGCCCGTGTCAATGATAAGCGCGAGCTCCGAGAGTTTTTCCGAGGTAATACCTTTCTTCGGTATGAACACGAACTCATCTTTGTCCTTTTTTTCTTCCTTTGCCTTTCCGCGATTGATCTTTGTCTCCTCCTTGAGCCAAACGCGCAGCATCGGTTTTTTATATGTCGCGATCATATTAAGCAGGAAAATATGGAACGGGTGACCGTTGAACTTTACGAAAGCAATGATGCCTGTCATAAGACCGATGATCGCGGCCAAAATCAGAAAGAGTGCAAAATCGGCCAGCTTATAGGCAACGAATATGAATCCGAAGCCGATGGCGAGCGTAGCAAACTGGCGGACCGTGATCGGCCCGAGGATCTTGTTTTCAACGTCTATGAACTGTGGAACGATGAATTTCTGCATACCCGGTATATCAACCCCTGTAGTAGAACCTTCGGTTCACTACGGGGCTGCTGCTCATACAGCTTATGGTAAATTGTGTTTCGAGAATCCGCATAGTATGCTCTTGAAAGGGTTGCTGTATCCCGTACCTCCGCTTCGGGAGGATGGTGCGGGGTACTACCGGGCAGGTTAGAATCGTAGCATTCTGTTCAAATCCGATATCGCTTCAAACTCCTCGATCGCCAGCGTCTGACGACCGGCAGATTGCAATTCCTGAATGACGGCCGCAACGTCTTTTTTTTGCTCAAGACTTATCTGCCCGAGCATCAAGTACAACTGATAGACCTCGTTACTGCGCCACGCGTCGATCCCCTGGTGCTTTCGCGTCAGTGATTCCTGCTCCAGGTTCTGGATCCGGCCGAGAATTTTACCGGCTCTGATTCTCGGATCGGGATCGAGTAAACGCCACATCGCGAGATCCATTGCGGAAAGCTCGTCAATGCGGCCCATGACGGCACCGCCTCTTCTCCACCTCGATGTGGGACGCTTCACATCTTCAACGATGGGAATTGTCCGCATAACATCCGGACGAAATACTTTCGGGAGTTCGGCGTGCGTCGGTTCGGGCCGCTGGATCGGCGTGGCCGGCTGTGCCGGGGTAACGGGCGCTTCGCGTGGCGGAGGCGGAACGGCTGACGATTTTGTATCAGGCCACAAGCCGGGCGCAGTTTTCAGCGGGGGAACGGATGACACCGGTGTCGTTACCGGTTGCGGCGGTGCTGCAGGTGCGGTTTTTTGCTCCATCGGAACCGCAGGGGGAGCCGGTTCTACCGGACGGGCCCGCGGTCGCAGAGAAAGAGGACGAACCGCCTGCGTCTCACGCGGAATCTGACGGGGAACCGCGGAGGGAGCCGCTTGAACGGGCTGCTCGGCCACCCTGCTCACGACCGGCATGCTTGCGGGTTTTTGTATGGGGGTTTCGAGAGCGGCTTCCGATTCCTCCACCACAATACCGTCCTGTTCTTCTATCTTTTTTTTCAGATGCTTCAGAACGGCAACCATATGGTCTGCCGTTCCGGCGGATAAGGCGAATCCGTTGGAACTCTCCGGCGCCGTGAGCATGTCGCGTGTCTGCACGAGGCTCCTTGATTGCCGGAAATAACTCAGGAGTAATTTTATAAATGCGCTGCGGCGCTCATTGCCGAATCGAACGGTATGCTTTTCCAACAACTTATCCGCGATCTTAATCACGCTGAACTGTCGCTGGTCATTGATATTGAAAAGCGTATTGATCTTTTCCAGCTCCAGTGCGATCTGGCGCTGATCGTCGGGATGAAAATGAAGCTGGGCAACGCCGCCGGGCGCACTCGGCTTATCGGGCTCTTTAAAATGAACGTCGGCAGGCGGCGGCGCTTGGTCGGTAAAGCGCGGGAACGCGATTTCCTGACCTGCATTATGAGCCGCGGGAGCCGCCGATGGAGCCGTTTTCGTCAGGGTTTCTGCTAGCAACGCATCAATCTCTTTCAGTTCTCCTTCCGCAAGTATTTTCAGCTTACCGTCAACGTCTTTAACTATCAGTCCGGCCGGTTGAACCCCTCTATTTTGATTTTTGTCTTCCATGGTGGTGAGGATATAAAATTGCGCTACACTTGCAGTAAATTTTCATCAAATTCACCGCTATAGTATACCATAAATGGTATCACCGAAACAACGGCTCTATGAGGCCCGCCACATCGTAATCTCGCGCTGAATGATCTGCTTCCGGCGCCCGTACAGAAGCTGCCCCCGCGGCGAGAGGTGCGGACGCGCGAGCGCGTGACCAACCTCGGGTGCCATGAGTTTCCAACCAAAACGCTCATATGACGCGAGGTCGCCGACCGTCGATTCCCGGCCGAAGAGGGTAAACAGAGGAAAAACGACGGTCATTCTGCCGCCCTGTTTCATGATGCCGCGAACCGAACGGAAAAAATCCGCATATAATTTTACGGATGACTCGATAACGGACTGGAACTGAAATCTCGTCAGCGCGCTTGAGCGCAAGAGCACTGCCGGTCCCAAAAAGGGCTCCGTAACGATCACGTCAAAAAAATTCTTTTCGTATTTCTGCGAAACGGAATCGATGTTGCACACGGCAAGGTGCGGCTCGGATAACCGATACCGCTCTTTGAGCCAGATCAGGTTGCTCATCGCCTCACGGATGGCACCGGCATCTTTGTCGCTGCCCCAGGCCGATCCGATGCCCGCGAGAAGCGCTTCCTGAATGACGGTCCCGCCGCCGCAGAAAGGATCAAGAACATTGTCGGAGAGCTTCGTATCGGCGAGATTCAAAAAAATCTGAGCCAGTTTTGGCGGGAGCATGCCGCGGCGCATGTTGCGCATCGGTCTGCCAAAATCCCGTTCCCCATATTCCTCAAAGTCCTGAACAACCGAAGTAAAGGCAAAATAATACTTCGAGCCCGAGTATAAGACCAAGAGCTCCCGGCCGAGCAGGTGGTTTTTCTGAACCGCAACGGAAGACAACAGGCCTTCGGTGTTCGCCACATACCGGGCCGGCCGCGACAATTTCTGTACATGCTTCTTCAGCGTGACGCCCAGTGTCCGTATGAAGCGCACCAGCCGATCGTCATCCGCATAGACGCTTGAACCGAAGACGAATTTGCCCTCGCTCGAGGCGAGTTCGCTTCTGAGCGCATGCAGCCAGACATCGACGCTGAAACTCTCGTATTTTTCGCTCTCATGGACAACGCGTCCTATCTTTACCGTGCCGCCGAGCCGTGAAAGAACGGCGCTGCAGTCGATATCGCCCTGAAACAGAATAAAACGCTTATTGATCTCGCTGATGTAACCCAAAGACGGGAGCACGTGCAAAAGCTCCTCAATCGATAGTTCCGGCGTACTGCCAAGGATAAACGCGTACGTTTGCATTCGTCATTTATTATAGCAGGCCGCAGGCCGCTTGTGTACGCGCATTGACCCAGCACCACTCCGACAGTACGTCGGAGTGGTGCTGGGTTGACACGGATGGTCTTCCCGTGATACTGTTCTGCCCGATACACGATTGGTACGTTTTCAACATATCAAATACCCCCGTATCCGGGGCAGCATGTATCAACCATATCCAGCACCACTTTTGTGCCGACGGCTCGACGAAGGACCGAATGCCATATTTCGCAAAACCGTCTATGGCTCGCGGCGCCAAAATGAAAAGCCGACGCAAAAGCGGTGCTGGATCCTTAACTTATTAAAAGATTAAGGTGGACATGAAACATTACGAACTTTTGTATCTGGTAACGACCCAGGTACCCGAAACACAACTCGAGGCCATCCAGCGGGAGATTTCTGATTGGATCGAAAAGCAGGGCGGAAAAATTACGCGCCATGAAGCATGGGGCAGGAAAAAACTCGCCTATCCCGTTGCAAAGGAAAAATTCGGCTATTACCTTCTGGTCGAATTCGACGCGGAGCCGTCGACCATCCTTCAGCTTGAAGGCCAGCTCCGCCTGCATAAACAGGTGCTTCGCCATATGTTGGTAAACAAAAAACCGATATCGGCGAAAGAGCTGTTGCAGCAGGAACTCTACATGCAGCGTCACCAGCGGCGCCAGGTGGAAGCATTACAGCGCGGCGCAGGTGCCGATGAAAAAAAGGCGCTTGAGAAGAAGGAAGGGAAAATTTCTCTTGAGGAGCTCGACAAAAAGATCGACGAGCTTCTTGATTCGGATATGATAAAATAACGCACTACCTATGGACCTGAATAAAGTCATGATTATCGGCAACGTCGTACGCGATCCGGATATCCGTACGACCCCGAGCGGCCAGAGCGTCGCATCGTTTTCGGTTGCGACGAACCTGGTCTGGAAGAATAAAGAAGGCCAGCGTCAGCAAAAGGCCGAGTTTCACAACGTTGTTGCGTGGCGCCGTCTCGGAGAGATCGTGGGCCAGTTCGTGAAGAAGGGCGGCAAAATATACATCGAAGGCCGGCTTTCGACGCGCAGCTGGGACGACCAGAACGGCATCAAGCGGTTCCGTACCGAGATAATCGCCGACAATATTATCTTGCTGGACAAGGCCGGGGCTTCTGGAGCACGCGCACCGCAAAGCGCCGAGCCCCAGCCGCAGGAAGAGCAGGCAAAAGCTCCAACGGCTCCGGCCGAGGAAGAGATCAACATTGAGGATATTCCATTTTAACTATGGCACAACGATCATCTTCGCATCGCCCTCAGACGCAAAGAAACAAGCCGAGAATAAAATCGTGCGATTTCTGCGCGAACGGAGTCAAAGCGATCGATTACAAAAACGTGCAGGCGCTCACCCGGTACACTTCGTCATATTCAAAAATTCTGCCGAGGAGAAAATCGGGTGTCTGCTCCAAACATCAGCGAAAACTCGCCATGGCCATCAAACGGGCCCGATTCATGGCGCTCATGCCCTACACGCCCCGTGCATAACGGCTATGTTGACGATGAGCGAAATCAAACTGGGTACGGTTATTTCCATCAACGATCAGCCGTACGTTGTGACGTTTACGCAACATATTAAGAAGGCGCGAAGCGGCGCCACACTCCGCACGAAACTGAAGAATTTGATCACCGGATCAACGCTCGAAAAAAGCTTTGCCGGGGGAGATCATGTCGAAGAGGCCGACATCGAACGGAAGAGTGCGACTTTTTTGTATGTGCAGGAAGGACGTTTCTATTTCATGGATACGGAGAATTTTGAACAGTACGAATTCGCGGCCGATGCTATCGGCGACTATCGCGGATATCTTACCGAAGGACTGGGGATAACGGTGCTCCTGTATAACGGCAATGCGGTCAGTATCGAACTTCCGAAGAAAATTACTTTAAAAGTCGTCAGCGCTCCTCCGGGCGTGCGCGGCGATACCTCGGGCAACGTCACGAAGACCGTTACCCTGGAAACCGGACTGGAGGTCCGCGCGCCGCTTTTTATCAAAGACGGCGACAGCATCCGCGTCAACACCGACAGCGGAGAGTACGTTGAGCGCGCGTAAGCGGCGCCTTGGCGCGCCTGAACTGCTTAGGCGACCGCGAGCGTTCCGTTCTCGTAGGTAATCTCGCGGAACAAAAATTTTCCTGAATTAAGATCCAAATACAACGGGCTCATGCGATAGCCCGCTTTTTTATTGAGGTAATCCGCGATGATAGCGGCCCTGCCCTCCTCCATCCTCAACTTATCGGCAAGCAGCAGTCGTAAAAACAAAAACCATGGGGAGAGTTGGGTGAAATCACCGTTCCAGCGGGCCCGAGCCTGCAAACCGTATTTGACCTCGATCATCCGTGCGACAATCCCCCGAAAACGCTGGTCGGTCTTCAAAATATCCTGCATGATTTGCCGATCAAGCATGAGATCGATCGCCGCAACGCACCGATCCGTATCACCGAGCCCAAGCGAGTCCCACACGATATCCGCGAGTTTCCGGGTATTTTCCCCTATCTCCAGCTTCAGCCCCCGCTTCTTGTCCTCAAGGACGCGTGCGTAATTTTCTTGCATATTCCGGTAGTAGTCGGTCAGTGCGGAAAGCTGAAGCGTTGCCGCGGCACTCCGCTGCTGACGCGCCGCTTCCTTTGGGAGCTCCCTCTCGATGAGCAAAAAACTGTCGCCGGTGACCCGCCAGTACATATCGACCATATCCTCGTACGATTCCAAAAAATTAAGCAGGTTCATCTTCTCCTCGTCGGTCAGCGTGCGGGTATTGCCGCTCTTTGCGAGATACTGGCTCCGTTTCAGGGAATTCGCTCCGGTTGCCCCCATCGTATGCAAATAATCCTGCAGCCAGACCGTGACGGTCGGCGGCCGCAGACGCCCCTCGGTATCGCGGATAGGCCGGTGCGTCAGATACATTTCGGCAAAACGCGGGAAACGTTCGAGCATATCTTTCGCGCTTCCCGGCAGCCATGAGACCGTGGAAACCTCCTCCTCCGTTGCGCTGTCCGTTTCGGGCCTTGGCAGAGGAATTTTTTCGGGAGCCCTTCCGCCGAGCCGGTTGATCAGCACATCGACTGTGCCCAGATAGTCCTGGAGCGGCCACAAGCGCGTCAGGGCAATATCAAGCGCCAATTTGCGCAGATCAACACGGTTGCCGGCCGGCATACGGGACAAAGCGCTGGACAGATCAAGGACGCCAATCCTGCTCAACAAAATCTCCCGGATGGTACGCAACATATAATCATATTGCGGGGGCGAAAGAGTATGCGCGGCGCGCAGCGTGACATTGGCGTCAGATACGTCGTCCGAAAGCACGACGGTTTTCACCGCCGGCGGAAGCTCGTCAAATGATGTCAAAACGTTCGGCATACCCGGTATATCAACCTCGCGATGAAAACTTAGTTTTCATAAGTGGACCTTTTAGTGCGGTTATTATTTTTACTAGGCACGTCTTTGTTGCTTACGCTCCCCCGCATTGCGGCGCGAGGTTGTATTACCGGGCATACCTCCTATCCGGCGCGGGGATTAGGGATAAATCTAGAAGAAATTATAGCGCTTGAAATCCTGCAGCGGCATCTTTTTCTTGAACATACCGCCACCTGTTGCGGGTTGCATCAAATCAACGGTTTTATTGACCTTATCGATATTTTCAACGACCCATACATCAACATCGTTCGGGGCTCCAAGCGTGTCTTTGCCTGGCGGGGCCAGGACAACATCATCCTTTTTATATCGCTGTAACAGCCGCTCAACATCGCTCACGTGCTCCTTCTTTGCTCCCTCTTTTGCCTTATCCTGAATGAGCTTATTTTCATAATCTTGTATAGCCTTATACCCGGCCGGTTGAGTCGTCTGTAAATTATCCAAGTAATCCTTCGTTTCCTGACGAGTCTGCTCGTTATTCAGCGCTGCGCTCATTGCACGCTGAGCCGGCACGTTTTTTGCGGCATCAGGGCTACCGGCTGCTACGGTGACCTCCTCAACCAGCTTTGTTTTATTTTCTGACGTCACCTTCTTTGTCTGTATCGCGTCTCGCATGAACGAAGGGTCTATCTTATGCGCTATCTTTTCAAAATTAGGATGGCTGATGAAATCGTTATAGTCGGTGTCCTCCATGTTACTGGTTACAACGTGCGGATCGATCTTTTCATCCGCAGCGAGCTGGGCTGCACGAGGCGTATCGTTTTTAGCGATAACATTGCTTAGTTTGCTAAGATCTTTGTTCTCGGTAGTGTCCAGCCCCTCATACTGCCTTGGCCTGAGGTCATAGTATCGTTTTTTCTCGGGGTCACTTAACCGCACCGATCCTTTCGTCGTAAGCTTTTCAAGATCATTCATTTCCGCATCGGTCATCGCTTCAACTCCTTTCGCATTCAAGCTTTCAAAAATTTTTTGTTCGGCGCCGGTCAGACCGGAAGCAACTTTCTTGCCAAGTTTGCTCATCTCGTTCTTTTCTGCGTTGCTCAAACCTTTAGCTTCCTTAGCTTTAAGAGCCCTTACCTGCTGCTCCATGACATCGAGCACCTCTTTCTTGTCAGGGCTTTCAAGATCTTTGATCGAACTATTGATCTGCGAAACGCTCTTGGTCCTCAACAAAAGCTGTATGGCAAAAGCGGGATTATTGAAGATTTTATCGCTCGTAAGCTTACCCTCCTGATTAAGTTCAAGCGTCAGTTCATTGAGTTCTTTTTGAGCTGCCTGCGCCCGCTCATCGCTCGGAGCAGATTTAACACGTTCTTTCATTCCGCGCATATGCGTTGCTTTACGGAAGTCCTTCAATTCTTTTTCCGATGCCCCTGCCAGAATATATTGATTCTCCGTCTTGAGCACATCCGCATCGCTTACCCTGTAGTTGCCGCTCTCATCCTTCTCGTTCAAACGCTTCTGCTCAAGCTCAATGAGCGCCTTCCTTCGAGGCCCGCGGCCAGCCCGTGCCATAATGCGCTCCCGCTGTTCCGGCGTTGCCTCTTCGTACATCGGCCCCATAAGCTCGGACTCGGCTTTTTTGCGGGTGTCCGCCTGCCGCCGTTGCGCACGCTGCGCTGCAGCCGTCACCGTCACGCCAACGCGTCCAAGACCCGGGACTGCCTGTGCTGCCCGCCCCACGCCCTCTGCAACGGCAAGTGCCGGTCTCTTTGCGTATCTTCCCAGGACTCCGCCCTGACCGCTCTTGCCCCACTTAAGATAATCACCTGCTTTTTGAGCGTACCCGCCCATTTTCCCAACGAATTGACTTCCGAGTTTTGCGGTTTCACCCGCCATGCTCATTGCAAGCCGGATCGAATATATCAGGAGGCCGGTGCCCACCATGAAACCCAATAAAACGGTCGTTGAAACGCCATTCACCGTGACCGCATCTCCTTCGGTTCCTTGCGGGATAATCTGCTGGGTACCGCCTCCCTTGGCGACAATGCTGAACACGAGCCACAGGCAGAAAGCAAGCACCGGTGCTACCGAAAGATTACTCACGAATGTTTTCCACCAACGATCGTACCACTGGAAAACGGACGTACCCTTTAACGTGCTTGCCAGATACGCGAGCGGGGAAAAAATGATCAGGAGCCATAACGCGATGATTCGTACGGCAAATATAAGGACGTAGGCAGCGACAACAACGCACGCAACGCCAACCATGATCAGCGCCACAATATAGGTAAAGATATTTATCGTCAGCTGCCCGACCGCCCCGCCCTTCTGACCCGCATCGTACAGCGTTACCGGATTCAATATCTTGTCCAGACCAAGGGCGCCGACAATGCCCGCTTGTATCACGTCCTGAACGGCCTTTATGAACGTCAGGGTTATGACCTGCGAAAAATCGATGAGAAACGCCGCAATCGTTCTGCTGAAATTGATGAGCAGGGCCATCAGGATGAGCCGGCGAAGGTTCTGCCGGTAGTTGACGACATCCCACTTGATGATGGTGCCGATGGCCACGATCAGCAGAATAAGCACGAAGAACATGTTACTCACGTCGCGCAATGTCTTCCAGCCAAGATCGACGATCGGTTCGGTGGTAAATTGATTATAACTTGCAACCTTAATGAGTAAGATGATGAGCAAATTGAGAAGCTCGGTGAGCGGTGCAATGAGCCATTTAAAGATGATGGTCGAAAAGAATGACGACACGCTGTCCTGCGCAAACGCAACAAGGGGAACAACGAGCATCGCAAAAACCAGGCACGCAACGACCGCGGAGACGCGGTTATTCTTGTGCGAAGAATTAAAACGGCTGCGCATTACGGTTTCGGATCCTTATTGACCTTGATGATGCCCGCAAACGGCACATAGCCCTCATTGATGTTTTGCGGCGCAGGCGGCGAAGCGCTCAAGATGGTGACGTCTTTACAGCCGACGCCGACCGGTCCGTACACTCCGTTCGTGCACCAGCCCCAGTTATCCTGCACCATGACACGCGGGCGATAGCAGGCGACCGTACCGGTGGCGCCGGGTGCCTTATTACACACGCCGGTGCGCGGTTGTCCGCCGACTGGCGTATTGTCATAGCAGTCAACATCGGTACCGCATTGCTGCGTCGGATTGTTGCTGCAGGTCCCGCAGACGTGCGCGGGGTCATAGGCGAACACATGCAAGTAACTGCGGAAGTCCTCGCGACACGCGGCGGGCGTCGCTGCATAATCGAGCGGTTCCTGAAACACGGTTATCGGGCCAAGCGCATTGGTATCATCGCACTGTTGCATCTGATTCTTGTAGTATCCCACGCGTCCTTGCCGTGAACCGTCACCCCAATCGATCTCAACGTATTTAATCGGAATGTGATTCTTGTCGGCCGACATATAGAAGTTCAGCGAGACGAGCAGGTTCTGGAATCCCTGAATGACGTCCGATGCCTGGTACTTATTGTTGACGCTGAATCCATTATCATTGGGGCTTGTTACGGGCAGGCAGTTAGGGGCATAAGGGCACTGTGGAACATGGAAACTATTCGTTGGAATTACCTGCGTACAGTTAAGGCCGGAAGTATCGCACTGGACCGGGATAATATACGGCGAATACGTTCCGTCCGCTCTCGGCGTATCATCAAGCGGCCACCATGCGGGATTGGCGCTGGTGATGTCGATGATCCGATCGGGTGCAACGCCCTGGCAATCGGTCGCTACCTTTCGAATACACATCGGGAGGTATCCGGTCGGCTCAAGATAGCACAGCGGCTCGTTCTTCTTGGTCGGGTGCGTGGGGCTGTAGGCGACCTGGCTTGACGGCAGGCATCGCCCGACTGCCCTGCAGATTTGCGCATCGGAAAGCGTATATCCGAGTTCGTTTACTATCGAAGTCCCCGATGCGCACGAAACCGGAACGTCCGCGAAATCGAGGGTGTTGGGTACGGTAAACGGCGCGCCGGTGCAGAAAAATCCCAGGCCGTAATCATGAGCCCCTTCGATGTTCGTATCGGCGCAGTATGCGGATTTATTCAGCGCATGGAGTTCACCGACGGTATTATCGGTGATGCCGTCATCGCTGACGATACAATCGGCGGTGCTCAAACATGAAATTCCTGTGTCCACGCCTGCGTAGAAACAGTCGTTGCCAAGAGCAGTGGAACTCGGCTGGCAGACCACGTTCGACGCGATAATCGAGCCGTCGGGATTGAACGGTATCTTGCAGTCATTACCTCCCATGGTACCGCTATAGCAGCGGAACGTATTGCTGGCTGTATCCGCTGGTCCGGCGGCGCATGCATATCCTTGTCCGGCAAAGGTATCACAGGTAGCACCGGTTGTCGGATCAAGAACGGCAGCCTGACAAGTTGTCGAATCAAAAGACGCGTTATTGCTTTCGCAGCGCTTGGAAACCTGTTGCTCGGTATGGAAGCCGACCGGACAGGTTGCGCAACCCTGGAAGAACGGACTAGAGGTTGCCGTACTGTTGAAAAGCGAGTTAATGCATTTACCGGTAAGTAATTCACAGTTACCCGCTGCCTGCGCATTGCAGGAATCCGGGTCGATCGGATCGCACGACTGCCCGCCGAAATACGATCCCCCGTCCTGCTGCTGAAGAACACCGCAGGCGTACTCATCGCAGGTATTGCCGGATCGCCAGCGATAGACATTAAATATCTTCTTGTATATCTCCTTCAAACGAAGCAGTCCGATATTATAATCCTCAAGGCCTGCAAAAGGCGGATTTTTCTGCCACCCCTTGACCGCAACTGTCGAGCGCGTTCCTTCGTTGAACAGCGCACAGCTCTGTGGCGTGCTCTTGCAAGCGTAGGGGCTTCCGGCGCGCGGAATCTCGGTCGTGACGCGGATGAAAAGCAAATCGGTTACAAAACCAATGCCCGAGGGTACTGCGGAACCGAACGGCGTATCATCCTGCTTAAGACCGTAACCGAGCGGCGATACCGGCGGATTCAGCTGAACAACCGGTTTCTCGCCGATCGTATATCCCTTACCGTTATCGAATCCGGGCCAGAAATAATTCGTCATGGCTGCGTTTTTGCCTCGTTCGTCGACTGCCTGTGCAAGAACCTGGCACGACGCATCCGGTCTTGATTCACCGTACACGGTATCACCGTCATACGGATAGGTTCCGGCACCACCGCGCGGTTTTGCGTAGCAATTTACGTGCCTATGGAAACCGTGACAATGCGAGCCCATTGACCCTGAGCTATCGGTATAGTAATCACCGCGTTCGGACGACAGCAGCAATGAGTCCTTACAATCGGTACTGCACGTATACTTGAGGAAGAAACGCCCGACACGCTGTTCATAAAGGCCGACCTCAAGACAGTAATACGCGGGGACCTTGTACGAATACCCGGCCTCTCTGCTCTGATTATAGAAATCCGCGCCGGACGGAGAGTTATCCACGGGCAACCAGCTCAAACACGCGCGTTCGCTTTGCGACGCGTTGATGTTCGCGCGATTATCCGGCTCAATGCAGTATCCGGGGAGATTGATGAAATTATCGGCACGGCGGAGGAAGAGCGGTGATCCGTTATCGGGACAGCGCTCATCGGTCGAAAGTTTTCCGTCGCCGACATCCACGCACGTGCCCCCGACCGAACAATTACTGTCAACCTCGCATGACCGGGTATTTTCGTTGCTGCATCCCTGACGGCCGCTCGTATCGAGCGTCAAGCATTCCTGGCCGTCTTCCCGGCCTCCCTGGCATATGCATGACGGAATTGATGCGGTAGAACTTATGTCTGCCGAAAAATATCGAGTGACATTGCTCCCAGACGACCCGTAGGTAAACTTGAAATACTGATCCTGGCATGAGGAGCCGGTCCCCAGAGAATTCTCGCAGATATTCGCCTCCTTAAAGCCCTGCTTCACGTTGCGCGTTCCTCCAGTATCGCTCTCCACCACCGAGTACGGGAACGGAGAATCTTTTTCGGCAAACGCACGGGTCGTACTCTTGATCACATAATCGGAGTCACGGCTGAATGGACTGCCGTCAATGCCGACAACGCACTTATTGGGCGAGAAGCATCGCCCGATCCTCTGGCTCGGTATCAGCGGATCGATGGGACCGCATTGCCCTTCATAGAATTGCGGCTGTGAACTGTCGCACGAATCGATAACTTTTACGAGACGGAAATCGGGACTTCCGTAATCCGGTCCGGGTGACTGGCTGGGATCGGTTAACCGCCGGTTGCTGACATCCACAAGTTCCAAGGCGCCAACGGAATACAGATTGTACATCGAATAACCAGTGTAATCGATCGGGGTGGCGTCGTAGGAGCGGGTGGTGTAGAGCCCGTATTCCAGCCGTTGTTTTGAAGGATCAACCCAATGGGCGCAGCTCAATACATTGCTGCCGGCGATGTATTGATCGCACAGGCCGACCTGATCGCAGATCTGGCGGTGCGAGTTTGTCGTCGGATCGAATACCTGCGTGGCGCTGCGACACGCCAGCCATTCAATGCACTGGCGGTCGCGATCGACTTTAATGATTCGATTGCTGTCGTTGATGCAACCGGGCTGATTCGGAGCGCAGACAACTGGCGCAACCGGATTACCGGCGCCTGCGGCGCTTGACTGGTACGTCGGCTGCGCTGAGTAAAGCTTCTTCGTCCGCTCGTTCATGGCGAGGAACAGCAAACAGCCGGTATTACTACTCACTTGTCCGTTGCATGACTGCGTATCGATCTGACCGTTGTCAAGATACGCATATCCCTTCATGGGTCCAAAGTGCGGGTTCTTCCAGAGCACATCCGACTGACCACCGCATTGCGTATACGTCGGGCCAGGGCAGCTTGGGCTGGAGGGAGAGCACCGGGTTGGCGTTGCAGCGGCCTTGCCGGTCGTGGGATCGATGCAGTACGTCTCGCGGCAGAGCGGATCAATATCATCCGTTGGATTTGTACCGCACGCCTGACCGGTTGAGTTTACTCTTGTCTGCGTCACGTATTCGCCTGTCTCCTGCCGCAAATAGATACTACAAGGGATTATCGGTTGCTCCCATAAACGCTTGCCGGCGCCATCCGCACCCAGATCAACAGGTAGGTAAACGGTTTGCCACTGACCGATAAGCTTCGGATCGGCATAGGCACGGTAATCTATCTGCTGATCGCGCATCGGGTTACCGACATTGAAGGTTGCGGATTCTGACGGAGGTGGTTCACAGGTATACCCTATGCCAAAAGCGTTTTGGCAGGTTGCGTCGATTGTGCAAGGAGTGTTGGTTTGATCTCCGACCGCGGTATTTTCACAATAGCGTGACTGGTAGCTCGTATCACCATCCTGCGACGACTCCCATCTGCATATCATCTCAAGAAATACCGGATTTTTCGCAGGATCATCGGGCAAGTTCTGAATATTTACGTCGGCCGTTACGAGGTAGGTATCGGTTTGATGAGCCGACAGATAGTTCCCTTCCGAAACCGATCCGAAGTTAAGCCGTGAGTAACCGATCGGCGAAACGCGCGTGATCGCATACCCGCCTGCGAGCACAACTTCAGCACCTCGCGGTGTCGTTGCGCTGCCCAGGGTGTTCCCCGCTCCAAAGGACGGTGTCCACTCTACCGGTGGGACGGGGGTCAGGGATACGAAATCCGTGTCGGTAATGAGATTCTGCGCTTGCGTGTCATTTGGATCCTTGAATTCGGTACACTGATCATACTGGGCACTGCAGAGCCCTGCCCAGCCGGTAAACTTGTAATGCAGATTGTCATAGAGGTTGAACTCTTGGCTGGTATACGGCAGAACGCCGTCATCGGCACACCCCGTTGGCGTCTCGCCCGACTCCAAGCTTGCGGTCTGGAACCATCCGGTGAATAATTCACCGCCCACGTTCACGTTTTCCTTATAGGCGCAGGTACGGCTCAGCGGATTCTTAAAATACATGGTGCTCCCGCTGGTTCCGGTGAACTCGTCGCAGAAAAGTCCGCTCGAAGTGCAGAGAATCGTCTGATACTGATTCGGGTCGTTGATAAGCGCTACGTTCTGGTATCCGCTGATATACTTGGGGTGATTCTCCGGAAGATCAAGATTAAGGTTCGGCTTGCCGAAAAGCTGGCATCCCTTGTTCTGACTCGAGCAACGGTTTTTATCGGAATACACCAGATAGGACAAGGAGTCCTGTGCAACGGTGCATTCGGCTGCGTCACATTTATTGAATGTTTCCTCAAACGGATTGGAAGAATTGTGGGTATCGATGAAGGCCTGGCATCCGATGACGTCCAAGCTGCACAACCGGGAGAATGAGCGGAGGTTTAAGCTCGCGTTTGCTCCATTGGTGTACGTCTGACAGCCGAGCATGGCGCCAACGATCGGCTGATCGCATGATGCGGGTGTCTTCCAGCTCTCGCGGATAAGGAAGATGTTGGAGAGCGATTCGCTCAGGATGATATTGTCCAAAAACACGATCGGTGTGCTCGGTACTCCCGCCGCCGGAGCTATGCCAAGCGTCAATCTAACGTCAACAGCGCTGCTCAGGTACAAAGGCCCAAGCCGGTACCGCTGCCAATCGCTTTTGACCGGAACGGTTAACGGCGTGGTAAATGTTATCGGCGGCGTCTGCTGAACCTGCGGCGTTATGACGACGCCCGCTTCATTCTTCATCCAGAATTCAAGATACAATTCTTTACCGCTCATGACCGTCGTTGTGGTGCTCGTACGGCTGATCGATGCTTGAGCCGCTCCCGACCCGCTCGCATTGGTTATGGAGTGCCCGCCGGTTGTAGCAGCTTCCGAAGAGATCGCGGCCGTGGCGCTGTCCCATGGCGAGATACTGCCGTTTTCAAATGAGTCGCTCAAGATGATACGCAGATTTCCGGCCTGATTGCCCCGGTACTCGCGGCATCCGTTGAACGACGGCGAGCATGACCGGCTCTCGCTCTTGAGCAGATGGAACGTCGTGCCGGTGCTCGTGCGACGGTATGACTGGCAATCGGCGCCCGCCGCGATCACGCGGCTCTGGAGCAGGTAATGCGGCTGCCCGACCGAATCAAAGAACTCGCGGCAATCAAGATTGGTCTGCAATGCTGCTGCGGAACATTTCGTATTTCCCCTGTTATATGTGAGAGAGGCGGGATTATTATCATCGATACAGTTCGTACCGCCGATATCCACGTTGGTGCACGGTGGGGTCCCCCCCTGCGGAGAGGATATGTCGCTGCCGGCCGGAATGGTGAGATTGCTCGGCAATACGCGCCAGGTCTTTACCTGATAGCCGCTCGTATCGCTGCCTTCGAGCGTGTAATAGGTCTGCCCGAGCGCATCCTCAACGCACTGCCGGACAAAGCTGAACGAGTACTTACCTTCCCCGCCTTTCGCAATCTCATCAAGGTTCGTAAACTCGTCGCAATCGAGTTCCGATGCCGGACAGCTCTTGCCGGTCGCGGCAATAAAGTTCACCGACCGCGGCTGCACCGTGGTGCCCGACGGCGCCTCGGCGATATCGAACTTGCTCGGAAGCTCAAGATAACCCTGGTATCCCACACATTCCGCGGGGCAGATGTCATTGGAATCGATGCGGCCCGGAACGCTCTGGCCGCCGTCTGCCGGTTTGTACAAATCGCACCCGACATCTTCCTTTGTGCACTGGAACTGCGAATTTAGATAGACGAGGCCGTTCGCGCCGTACGAAGTGAAGCTTGTGGGCGTTTGATTCAATTCGAATTTTATGCCATCCAGGTAATAATCGCTCGAGCCCGGTGTCGTCTTGTTTGCACAATCAGTCGAAAAGGAGATAAGCACCCGGGTATCTAACGTATTCACGTCAAAATTGACGGGTAATTCGAAGCGTTGCCACTGCGAGGTATAGGTGACGGTTGTGCTTTGCGTGAAAGCACTCGGCGCGGCGATAGCAACGTCTGACGTGCAGCCCTGCGGATCGGTCGTTTCTGCGCGTGCATTCCAACTCAAGACAAACTTCTTATCCGCCAGTATCCCTGTTATGATATTTGCCGTAAATCTGCCCGTACCGGACAGGTGTGCGCCGGTGCTGCCGTAAAACGCGTTATTGCGTGTTGTCATTGCAGCGCCGGTGCTCTGCCAGCCGTCAAAAATATCGGTCAGTGCGTCATCGAGCCAGACGGGGTCGGAGTAATTCGTCGCGGCCGCAGCGGTGTAGTAATCGAAGTCACCGTTCGCAAGAAAGTTAACTCCACCGGTTTGCGTTGAAATGAATTCCGAACACCCGGCATCGCTCGACAGGCATTGCTGAACCTGTTTATTGAAATAAATCCGGTCTCCGGGGTTCCATTCATACGCGGGATTTTGAGGGCTCCCGGTATTGTCCTGGCTCCTGCTGTACCAGAGGCAGCCGTTCTGAGATGCATCGCAGGTCGCAAGCGTATTTCCGAGGAATGCGAACGTAGCTTTGTCGCTTTCTCTCTGGTACACGTTGCAGCTCGCATACTGCGCCGGACACTGCTGACCGGCAAAACGCCAGATCGCTTTCTCTTTCGTGCAGTATCCGTATCCTCCGGTGCAGTTCCCCTGATCGTCCTCGGAAAGACAGGAAACCGCGTCGATGCAATACTGCTGCCTCTCGTTGACATCGATGCTGAAAAGCTTCGGGCCGAACGCAAGACCCTTGCACTGGGCTTCGGGAGCTTTCAATATCCAGTTCGGGTCTATCAAGTGAAAATAAATATTCGATGCTGCGGAGAGCGGGCACGTACCGCCGTTTTCAAAACAATTAACCGCATCTCCCAAGGTTATGGGGTTGTCGATAGGGCTCAGCGACGCCGCTATCTCCCACCCGATAGGCAGAATGCGATATTTGCGCAGCCGGACGATATTGCTGTGACAGTAACCGTTGCGCAGGCAGAATGGATCATTGTTCAAACTCAGATTCAGATTGGAAATCAGCGGCATGTCGGACTGTAAGCTGCCATCAGCAATTGCTTGCGCAACGGTTTTTTTCTCGTTGATCGCCGAAGCCAAACCATCGTCGATCGTACAGTTATCGAGTTCGACGGTGTTACGATCCTCAGGACAAATAGTGAAGTTCGAAATATAATCGTAATTGCTGACTGTATTGAGGATCGGCCTCCGAGCATCGGCAAGCGACGATGCCGCACCGCTCAGAAGATTGGTCGGCGAAACGCCCCCTTCCTGAAGCTTTTGAACGATGTTCTGCCTGACCGCAGCAAGATCCTCACCGGAGTTGAAAACCGAAGAGAGATTGGTGAACGAGCCGGCTTTCATGTACTTTTTCAGCAATTTCGCCACCAGCGCATTCTTGAATATTTTCGCGGCGTTCAGCCAGAATCCACTGTCGCCGATGCTGTATTGAGTATTAACGGTATCCTTTGCCGTGTGCGATTTATCACCCGCTGCTTTATCAAGCGCTTCAATATCGTCGCATGTCTTGTGAACGTAATCATCGGTCACCTTTGAACCGACATCCTTATAACCCTTGCAGATCTGCAGATTCAAATTAGCATACTGCTTTTTTGCCTGCGCAAGCTCCCGCGCCTTTGCGTCGATCTCCATTACCGCACCAAGGTCTGTCTGCTGCGGCGACAAAACGCCAATGAAATACTCAAACTTCTCCACCATCGACTTGTTAGCCGTCAGATCAAGCCAGGGTATACCTGCGGACGCGACCTGAATACCATAACACTCATACTCCTGTCCCCTGGTGCTACTGGCGCAGTCCGAGTTGCTTGTGCACTCCCCTCCTGTTTTTCGTTGGCATGTCGTGCCAGCGATCGATTTACAATCCGATTCTGTGTAACAGCCCAGGTAGTTCCCGATCTCGGGGTCTCCCTGTTTTTTGCATTCACCGATTATTTGCCGACATATTCCCGACTTCGTAACAGCTCCCGGTCCGGTAACACTCACACCGGCAGGAAGGCCTGCGCCCACCTGAATATTCGTGCTAAATGCCGTCTGGGAATACCTGCGCCAATTTTCTTCGACCTGCCTGATATCGCATTTTGGCGGCGGCAGTAATTGTTCGTCGAGGAGCGGGATGCTGACATTAAGCTTTAATTGGGCAGTCGGGTTGCAGAGATTGAGCCCCAGCTGATTCAGTGCGGTTGTTTCCGAAAGATTCTGCAGGAAATCACCGAGCGCAGCCTGCCCGCTGCTTTTAATGATCGACTCAACCGACTGCTGCCTGCGGAGCGAGGTTTGCCCTCTACCGCCGGTGGCAATGTACTCGGCCGTCTGCTGCGCGAGCCGGTTGACAAATGATTGGGCTGCCTTATCCAGCGCTATAACGGAGGCCTGTTTCCATCTTTTCTCCCATTGCTCCTTTACGATCTCCCACATTTTCTTCACGAATGCTATGATATCGTGTACGGGTAGTCCCCCAGCACTCGCACGGTTGGTCGTGTAAGCTAATGTCGCGCTCCCCAAGATAAGAACGATGAGAACGGTGATAAGGGTTTTCTGTGAGCGTCGTAAGCCCATATTACTGGAGTTGTTCCAAGAGATCTGCGATGTCCTGGTTGCTCATATTGTAAACTTCGTTTTCGGGTACTCCCAAACTGATAAGGAGCAGCCGTACGTCGTCGTAATTGACCGGAACGTCGAATTCTTCCGTGCTCGTGGCATGTGCCTGCTCATCCTGGATCTTCAGGGTCTCCTGCAGAATGATCAGAAGCGTCTCGTCGTCAATGGCGGCCAACTTCTGCGGATCGTATCCCTGCTCCAGAAGAATCTGCCTGAAATCACTAATGGTCTTGTCTTTCAGGGAAATGGTCGACGTAGAAAATTGAGGGAAGATGTCGGAAATTCTGGTGTTGGGAGTGATCAGACGAACTCCCTGGCAGGTCTGGCCTTTGGGACAGTTCGGATCGGTGCCGGCTTTCAATTCGTCCGGATCCGACAGCGTATCCGAGTCGCTGTCGGCAAGGTACGGACTCGTGTCAAAGAGGTAAACCTCATCGTAGTCGGACAATCCGTCCTCGTCCGTATCTTTGCTTTTCAACGCATCGGTTTGATCGGCTCCCGAAATATTGGTAAGTGCGAGCAGAGCGCCGGCATTGTGAATAGCACCTCTCGATAAAGGGCCCCGGATATCCTGAACGGTTGAGTAGCCGCCCCACACAAGCCCTCCCCCGCCGATCAGGACAACGAGTGCGATCAACGCTTTCTCCGAAAATGAAATTTTTGCCCGCCCTCGCGCAATTTCCTGACCTCCCGATGTCGCGATAGCCGCCATAGTGTTACACGAATGGAAAGAGGAGAATATTCTTTACTTTAGAGGCAATTTTGACTTGCACAATGCCACTATTATAGCATAATCGTGGCAGGAGTGCCAAGAAATTTTTTCTATCGCAGGAGATCTTCCGCGATCAGCTGGCGGGCCAGCGAAATCCACTGTTCCGGAGCAAGCTCTTGCGCTCTGCTCGATGCGTCGATCCGGGCTTTTTCAAAAACCAGCAAAAGCTCCGTCTTTCCGCACTGCAGTCCCGCCGCAATGTTATTGATGATTTTTTTTCGCTTCGAACTGAAGCCGAAAGCGATGATACGCCAAGCGAGTTTCTCCGGCACCTCGTAGGCCCAACGGTGAATACCGGTGATGCTCAGAATCGCGGAATCGACTGCGGGTACCGGATAGAAATGGGCACGAGGTACGATCCCCGCGATGGTCGCCGATCCGTACATCTGGACGCTTAATGAAAGCTTTGAATGATCGCCCGGTTCCGCGACAACACGTTCGGCGACTTCTTTCTGGACCAGAAGCACCATTTGCGACGGCTGATTTTTTTGCTCAATAAAATACCGTACGAACCAAGAGCTGAGGTAATAAGGAATATTGGCCACAACGGAGTATGTCTTCTCGGACTCGCTTAATCCCAATACCGCCGCTATATCCGAGAAAGGGATCTTCCGGATGTCGCCGTAGATGAGTTCGAGATTGGGGTGTACGCTGCGAAGCTGCTCGAGTGCCGGAGCGAAACGACGATCGACTTCGACGGCAACAACCCTCCGAGAACGCCCGGCAAGGAGCGCGGTCAAATTCCCGATACCGGCCCCGACCTCTAGAACACAATCCGTCTCGCTCAAGCGTGCCGTCTTCAAAATACTGTTAAGGTCTGCATCCGAGGCGAGAAAACATTGTCCCTGCTCCGACGAAGGGCGGATCTTCAATTTTTTCAGGAGGTAGCGAACCGTTTCAACTGACATAGGTTCGCGCGCCGTAGAGCAGCGCCATCAGGCCGGCAAAGACAAAAAATACGGTGAACGCCGCTGTGCCAGCTAGCACTGCAGCGAGAGTATACACCAGTGCGAGCGCAATGAGCTTGCCGACCGAAAGGCTCATTTCGAAAAAAATTACGGTCTGCATGATGCTCGACCGCTGTGCTTCTTCATAGGTCAAAGAGACAAGGGGTACGGAGATCAATTCCTTTCCTAACCGCCCGAGCGTATCGGAGGCGAGCACTCCCAACGGACTATGCACGAGTGCGCGCTGCAGCCACGTCATACTGTAGATAAAGCTCCCCACCCGCAACGTCAGGCGTTTGTTGCGCAAGTCCGACCGGCGGCCGACATACAGCGCGAATAATGCGGTTATAAAGGCGGAAATTGCAATAATGCCTCCAAGATTAAAGAAATTACCGACAACGATAGACATAAAAATCGGCCAGATAGTGAGCGCAATAAGCTCTTCACCGTATCCGAGATACGTAATGAACTCAAGACGACGCTCGGGCGAAAACAGATTGCGAAAAGCTGTGCCATAGGGAAAGGACTTTGGCACGAACGTCTCCCTGGTAACCATAAGCGGCAAATTCGAAAGCACCAAAATGATCGACACGCATATAAACAGCGCCCCGAAGCCGAAAAACTGAACGATACTGCCAGCTACGAACGGCGCAAGAACATTGACGATCAGTACCATGGATTCAAGACCCCCTACCTCCCGAGCGTCTTCCAGCCGATTCGCGTACCGGGCAAAGTCGGCATGATACGCGGGCCAATAAAATGCTTTTTGCAATGCGTAGAGCGCCGGCGTCACCAGAAACAGAATGGGCGAGTTTGTGATATTATAGAGTGCGAAATAATACGCGATAAAAATAAACGTGCTGATAAAAATCGAGTGCTCGTAACCGAACTCCTTCGCCACGTGTCCTCCGATGGGCATCAATACGATATACAACACGTAGACGATGATAAAAAATAGAGCGATCTGTTGAATGGAATACCCGCGCGTATAGAGAAAAATCGGTTCAAACAGCAGCACCATTGCGACGCCGAAGTTTGCAATGAGCGTTGAGAGATAGAGCTCGCGAATCTCCGGCCGCATATGCGTCGGCAAAAAACTCACTGCCAGTGCGATAACTTTTTTCATGAGAATGCTTTCATCGGGTCAATACCGCCTTTTCGCAACACATGCACGCCCGATTCATCAACACGGACAATCGTTGAGGGCGGCGTTCGCGGGATCTCTCCCGCATCAATAATGAGATCGGGTTCGACACCATGGCTCTTGAACTGTGCCATCGCTTCGCCCGCGGTATATGCCGGCTCGCTGCCGCTGATGTTTGCGGATGTCGAAATAAGCGGGCGTCCGAACGACTGCGATAAATTAAATGCAATCGGATTCGAACTGACGCGAAGAGCAAGATAGCGGTCGGGGTGATGCGGCCACTGCGAACCGTACAAAAAAGGCAGAACAAGCGTCAGAGGACCCGGCCAATACCGTTCGGCGAGTATCGAGGCCTGGGGCGTAAACTTGACGAGCGTAGCCGCATACTGCCTGGACGGGACGATAACCGGGAGCGGTTTTACTTTGCCGCGAAATTTGACGGCATACACCGTACGATACGCATGTGGTGAAAAAAAATCAGCACCCAAACCGTAGGAGGTTTCTGTCGGATACACGACCGTACCACCGGACATGAGAACGACCAGAGCATCGGCTAAAATCTGCGCTTTATGATTCGGCTCGTACGCTACGACTTTCATGATTCCTCCTCAAAAGTATACACCGCGTCTTTTCAGACGATAATGCTGACAATCCTACTTTTTACGTAAATGAACTTCTTCGGCTTCTTGCCGTTCAGGTACTTCTGAAGTTCCGGTAGAGCCACGACGACCGCTTCGACCTCCGCTGCGCTCATCAAATCGGTCACGGTGATTTCGCCGCGACGCCTACCGTTTATTTGAACCCCTATCCGGTGCTTGTCCTCGGAGCGGGCTGCATCGGCTTCGGGCCACCCCTCCGTGTGGATGCTGTTGTTGTGCCCAAGCACTTTCCGCCATATCGCGTCGGCCGCATGCGGCGCAAACGGAGCCAGAAGACGCATCATATTCTCGAGTACGTTCCGACCGATGGTGCTCTTTTTTTGAAGATCGTTGAGCATGATCATCAGATGACTGACGATGGTATTAAACGATCTCCGTCCCAAATCGGCGTCGATCAGCTTGATGGTCCTGTTCAGCACGGCCAGCTCATCGTCGGTTGCATCGACCACGACGGATACGCGATGCGAAAACTCCCATACACGCTTCATAAAACGCCACGCACCCGCAACACCGTCGTCGTTCCAGTGCTTCGTCTGATCGTATTCTCCCATGAACAGGATATAGAGCCGGAAAGTATCGGCGCCGAATTTGTTCATGATATCGTCCGGATTAATCACGTTACCGCGCGATTTCGACATCTTTTGCCCGTCCGGCGCAAGAATAAAACCGTGCTGAACCCGGCGCTGGTACGGCTCGGATGTCGGCACGACCTTGATATCGTAGAGGAACTTGTGCCAAAAACGAGAATACAATAAATGCAGCGTCGTATGCTCAGCGCCGCCGTTATAGAGATCGACGGGCAGCCAGTAGGTTAACTTTTTTTGATCGGCTATGCGCGCGTCGTTCTTCGGGTCCGCGTATCGCAGAAAGTACCACGAGGAACCTGCCCAGTTGGGCATGGTATCCGTTTCGCGCTTGGCAGGGTTACCGCATTTCGGACAATTCACCGAAACCCACGAATCGATCTTTGCGAGCGGCGATTCTCCCGTATCGGTCGGCTCGTAATAATCGACGTCCGGCAGCTCCAGCGGTAAATCCTTTTCATCAAGCGGAACGTAACCGCATTTTTCGCAGATGACGATAGGGATCGGCTCGCCCCAATAGTGCTGGCGCGAAAAAATCCAGTCGTGGAGCTTGTACTGAACAGTTTTTTCCCCTTTTGCGAATTTGGTAATGGCATCGCGGGCTTTTTCAGATGACATGCCGCTGAATTTTCCCGAATTGACAAGTTTCCCTTCCCCTATCCAGCAGTCATATTCAAGATGCATCACGGGCACTGCTTGTGCTTCAAGGGCCTGCGCGTTTGGGATGAATTCTAGCGAAGCAGGCTCAATGACTTTGATAAGAGGGAGATGGAACTTCTTTGCAAATTCGTTATCGCGCACGTCATGCGCCGGCACGGCCATAATGGCGCCCGTGCCGTATGAACCGAGAACATAATCGGCGATCCAGACAGGGATTTCCTCTTTGTTTACGGGATTGATCGCTTTCACTCCTTTCAGTCCCACGCCGGTTTTTTCTTTTGACTCCTGCCGCTCCCTGTCCGTTTTGGAAGAAGCTTTCGCGATATAATTCCGCAGTTCTTCCAGATTCTCGATTCTAGATTCTAGCTTCTTGATCAATCCGTGCTCGGGAGACAGCACTAAATACGTCGCCCCGAACAACGTATCGGGCCGCGTCGTAAACACCTTAATACTAGATTCTAGATTCTCGCTCCTAGATTCTGGATTCTTGATCTTAAATTCTACCTCCGCTCCCTCGCTCCTGCCTATCCAGTTTATTTGCTGCTGTTTTATCTCCGGTAAAAAATCGACTTTCTCCAGATCATCGATAAGCCGGTCGGCATACTGCGTTATCTTTAGGACCCACTGCCTAATCGTCCTTCGCTCCGTTTGCGTTCCGCAGCGTTCACATTTTCCGTCAATGACCTCTTCGAACGCAAGACCGATTTTATCCTTCGGGCACCAGTTGATCGGCACCTCTTTTTTTTCAGCGAGGCCGTGCTTAAAGAGCTGCAAAAAAATCCACTGCGTCCATCTATAATATGCGGGATCCGCCGTATTCACTTCCCGGGACCAGTCAAATGAAATTCCCAGATTCTGGATCTGCCGTTTAAAATTCGCTATGTTTTTTTTCGTCGCGTCCTGTGGCTTAACTTTATTCTTGATCGCAAAATTTTCTGTGGGAAGGCCGAACGCATCCCATCCTATCGGATACAACACATTGTACCCCCGCATGCGCTTCCAACGGGCAATGCTGTCCTGCGCGACGTAGGACAAACAATGGCCGACATGCAATCCTTCACCTGACGGATACGGGAACTCAACCAACACATACTGTTTTGGACGAGAATCAAAATCAACGGCCTGATACAACCCTTCACGTCGCCAGTTTTCCTGAACTTCCGCCTCAACGGTCTTGGGGTCATACCTATGGTGCAGTTCATCGCGGGGCATAGCGTTCACTCTAACAGAGCGCATATGAAAAATCAATGAGAAATGGCCGAAAAACGTTTACTTTTCCAAAATCCTGTGGTATGGTACGGGCTATGCCCCGTAATACAACTCCGTGTTACTACGTAAAAAAATTATACGGATATGCGGAGAGTAGCAATGGTACGCCTTCTAAAAAATCACGATAACGAAAACCATGTTATTATCACGGAGTTGATAGGGGGTTATGCATCTGCAGGAGTTGCGTTAAAATTCGAGGCGCGCCTGCTGCACTGCGGATCATGCCAATACGTAAATTCAAAAATCTTCTCCGATACGGCGGGATCGTTCTCGCTCTTGGAGCTCTAGGACTCGCCGCGCGCGTCGGAACCTTCTTGCGCAGTACGCTGAGCACCGGTGCGCGCGGGGTATTCTTCGTACTCAAAATAGTTTTTCTTGATTCGGTATTGAATCTGTACTTCCTCTTGCTGCGCTTGCGCCGCAGGTTCAAAACCCACCTCAGCGCCGGCCTGCACCGGTTGTTGACGCTTGCGACCACGTATCTCTACCGACTTGCCATTGTCGCGTTCATCGTCTCGACCGTCTGCTTCAATCTTTTTGCAAAAAAACTTGGAGCCGAAGAGCTGAAATCCACTCAGATCATCAACCAACTCGTCCCCGGAACGAGTGTCGATATCGTACAGCTCTTTGAGGAGGGTCCGTTGCGCAAGGAGCAGCGTGTGCTCTCGTATCTCGACCCGAATACCGTCACGACGTCCGACGAATTGAACGCCGTGATAGGCCTGCCGGACGCAGATGACGACGGCGCCTACGCGACAACGGAGGGCGAGACCGCGGTTATAGCCCCGGTACTGACCACGCCCGGGGCAGGAGGCGTCGGCAGAAGAGACAAAATTGAAGTATACACCGTGGGACCGGGCGACACGCTCGGAATAATCGCGGAACAGTACGATATTTCGATCAACACGATCCTCTGGCAAAATAATCTCTCGTACTCGAGCACTCTCAGGCCGGGGCAGGAACTCTCTATCTTGCCTTCGGACGGAGTGACGCATACGGTAAAGGCGGGCGACACGGTAAATGCCATCGCAAAAAAATATCAGGCAGACCCCGCAAATATTATCAGCAAAAATAAACTTGCCGATGCCTCCGATATTCGCGTTGGAGAAGTTCTGATAGTCCCCAGCGGCATCAAACCGACAACGTTAGCCAGCAGACCGCCGCAGCGGCTTTCGCTGCCAAACATCATTCAGGATATTTTTACGGGCACTCCGCCTCCGGACACCGGCGCGAAACTTTTTTGGCCCTTGCTGAGCCATCGCATCACTCAATATTTCGGCTATCGACATACCGGTGTCGACGTCGGGGACAAACGTGGTAATCCTATTTTTGCCGCGGAGAGCGGCAAGGTTGAAGAGTCAGGCTGGAACAGGGGCGGATACGGTTATCGCATCGTCATCAATCACGGCAACGGAATCAAGACGCTCTACGCACACAACTCTAAGCTGCTCGTCGCGGTCGGAGAAACGGTTACCCGCGGGCAGGTCATAGCCCTCATCGGCTCAACCGGGCGCTCGACCGGACCGCATTTGCATTTTGAAGTTCGCATCAACGGTCGTTTCATGAATCCTCTGAATTATCTCCGCTAATGATCGAGGCGATAGGCGCAGGCATTGTTCTCATTGTGGCGATAACCTCGATCATCGCGCTTCATTCGTTTGCACCCTGGATACCTGCCAAGACCGCACTTATCAAAACGGCTCTCTCTTCTCTCAAGCCGAGCAAAAATTTAAAATTCGTTGATCTCGGCTGCGGCGATGGACGCATCGTTTTTCTGGCCGCCTGTCACTTTGGCCTGCAAGCCCACGGGTGGGAACGGGCTCCGCTTCCGTATGCTCTTGCACGGATCCGCTCGCTGGCATATTCCCGCTGTGCGGCGCATATTCACTACGGCGATCTGTTTTCCGTCGATCTGAGCCAATTCGATATCATCTATTTTTACGGCCTACCCGAGACCGTCAACATCGCTCTGTACGCGAAGATGCGCAAAGAGGTCAAACCGGGAACCACGATCATGTCGTACAATTTTTCTATCAAAAATGTATCGCCTCTCGCCGTCTTCACCGAGAAATGGAGATCGGTCTATATATATCGCTGGCAATCGTCATCGGGCTAAAAGGGAATCGGCCGGAATCGACGCCGCCGGAGCCGTGATCTTTGATGTCGTGGGAAGATTGATGATGCTTCCAGTGAGCGTTCCGCCGAACGTTCCGATGGGATCGGTCAGTGCAAAAGAAAGGCTGATGTCGTAGGCAAGCCGATCAAAAATCCCCACGCTCACTGTTCCGGAAAGGAACGTGCTCTCTTGCAACATCTCTTTCAAAGTTTTCGGCCCTAACGGTCGCTCGAAGATCCATCGAAAATCCGACGAAAACAGCGGATCGGCACGCACGGCATCAAAGAAAACGGGCAGGCGTTCGGTCTCTATCCCGTAAGTAATATGGGCGAGCCATGTATGGCGGACGCCGTCATAACTCACGCCGGTCATCTTCCACTGCAATGCGCCCGTCGACAACGCATGTTGCCAGAGCACATTCATGCTGCTCTGCCGTTTCTCAAAATTTT